>TBL_comb47_HYPODRAFT_10005174_pt1 | contig 14668 bp, 15 predicted proteins | sample TroBogypolimnion_40_FD_10682 | JGI IMG/M metagenome (IMG submission 10682)
TCTACCAGTGAAAGATCCCACCCCCCTTTTAACATATCCTGTTTAAAGGCATCGCCATATTTGATAACATCTGATTCAATCATTTCACGTAGCAGGTCGTTACCTTCACGTGTTCTTTCACCAACACCTGCAAAAACAGATTGTCCATCATATTTTTTTGCAATGTTGTTGATTAACTCCATGATAATCACAGTCTTTCCAACTCCAGCTCCCCCGAAGAGTCCGATCTTTCCCCCTTTTGAGTAGGGTTCGAGCAAATCGATTACCTTAATTCCGGTAAAAAGAACCTCTTTTTCCGTTGAAAGATCTTCAAATCGTGGGGGATCATTATGAATTTCATAACTTCTTTCTTTTGAGAGCGGTCCAATACCATCNATCGCTTCTCCGATAACATTGAGCAAACGTCCTTTAATCTCACTGCCCACGGGCATCGAAATCGCTTTTCCTGTTGAGACGACCTCCATCCCGCGGGAAAGTCCGTCAGTTGAGTCCATGGCTACAGTCCGGACTGTTTGTTCTCCAATATGTTGTTGGCATTCCAGAATTAATACCTGACCATTCTCACGCGTGATTTCAAGCGCATCAAATATTTTGGGTAATACATTTCCTCCCTGCTCGAAGCTGACATCCACAACAGGTCCGATAACCTGAACGATTTTGCCTTTGGATTGCGACATAGTTCTCTGTTTTATTGAATTTTATATGCTAATATTTTAATTCGTCTTCCGTAATACTAAAGTTGATTTTAACCTTTCATTGCATTGGCTCCACTTACAATTTCAAGAATTTCATTGGTAATGGATGCCTGGCGTGCCTTATTGTAATTGAGTTTTAGTTCCCTGATCAACTCGAACGCGTTGTCTGTGGCTTTATGCATTGCAGTCATTCTGGCACCATGTTCGGCTGCAACAGAATCCAGTATTGCTTTAAAAAATTGTATTTTAAGTGATTGAGGGATTATTGTTACCACAATATCCTGCATAGATGGTTCAAACAGGTAGGATAAATTTGATGAGGATTTACTCTTTGAGATTTCTGGTTTAATTGGCTTAACCGGCAAAAATTGTTCATTGACCAGGTTTTGGACGGCTGCATTTTTAAACTGATTATACACCAGTTCAACATGATCATAATCACCATGTGCATAGCTGTCCATAATTGTTTGGGCAATTTCACTGACCGTAGCGAAAGTCATTTTATCATAAAAATCGGGGTAACTGATTGCAACTTTAATTCCCTTCGATTTAAGTCCGTCAACCGCTTTTTTACCAATGGCAAATATATCGACATTGTTCTTTTTCGCTTGTTCCTTAAAGTTTACAGTGAGGAGTTCTGTGGTTCTTTTGACCACATTTGAGTTAAATCCTCCGCATAATCCTCTGTTGGAAGTAATGGCAATAATGAGAATTTTCCCTTCTGTTTTCCTCCCGGCATATTTGTTATCCACATCTGAACTAAGATTACTGCTGACACTGGTAAGAATCTCGCTCAGTTTTTCGGCATAAGGGCGCATTTGAATTATGGCATCCTGTGCTTTCCGCAACTTGGCAGCAGATACCATTTTCATGGCACTGGTAACCTGCTGGGTAGATTTCACCGAAGCTATTCTGGTCCGTATGTCTTTTAAATTAGCCATTATCTGGATTTATCTGTCTCTAAATTAAATGGAATCAGCTTCTTATATCGAATACTTTGCTGCTACTTCCTGTGCAACTTTTTCAAGAATATCGGTCTCGATATGGCACATTGAACCTTTTCCTAATGATTGAAGGGTATCTTTATGTTGTGCTTCCATCACTTCCAAAAATTCAAGTTCAAAGTCCTGAATCAGGTGTTTTGGAACACTTGTCAACAAGCCTTTTGTTCCGCAATAGAGGATAGCGATCTGATTTTCAACTTTTACCGGTGAAAATTGTTTCTGTTTCAGAATCTCCAGATTACGGGTTCCTTTTTCAAGTACCGCTTTCGTAGCTGGGTCAAGATCGGAACTGAATTTGGAGAATGCTTCAAGTTCGCGGAACTCTGCCTGCGCTATTTTCAAGGTTCCTGCAACTTTTTTCATCGTTTTGATCTGGGCATTTCCCCCCACACGGGAAACTGAAATACCGACATTGATAGCTGGCCTTATCCCTGCATTGAATAAATTTGATTCCAGGAAGATCTGACCATCTGTGATCGAAATTACATTGGTCGGAATATAGGCAGAGACGTCTCCGTCCTGTGTTTCGATGATTGGCAGGGCAGTCAGTGAACCACCACCTTTTAAAAGATGTCTGATCGATTCTGGTACGTCATTCATTTGAGCAGCAACCGATTCACTTGAATTAATTTTCGCTGCACGCTCGAGTAACCGGGAATGAAGGTAGAAGACATCACCAGGATAGGCTTCACGGCCCGGCGGGCGACGAAGCAACAGTGAAACTTCACGATAAGCAACTGCCTGTTTCGATAAATCATCATAAACAATTAGTGCTGAGCGACCTGTATCCCTGAAGAACTCACCAATTGCAGCTCCCGCAAATGGCGCATAAAACTGAAGTGCTGCCGGGTCAGAGGAGGTGGACATCACAATTACTGTATATGGCATTGCACCGTGCTCTTCGAGTGTTTTGGCTATATTGGCGACTGTTGAACCTTTTTGTCCGATTGCCACATAAATGCAAAAGACAGGTTCCCCTTTTTCGTAAAATTCTTTTTGATTGATTATGGTGTCAATGGCAATGGCGGTTTTCCCGGTCTGCCGGTCGCCGATGATTAATTCGCGCTGTCCGCGTCCGATTGGAATCATTGCATCAATTGCCTTGATGCCGGTTTGCAAAGGTTCTTTAACAGGTTGTCTGTAGATAACGCCCGGTGCTTTGCGTTCAAAAGGAAGTTCAAAGAGCTCTCCGGTAATAGGACCACGGCCGTCAAGTGGTTGCCCAAGAGTGTTGATAACGCGTCCAAGTAAACCTTCACCGACATTGATTGCGGCAATCTTATTCGTCCTTTTAACAGCATCCCCCTCTTTTATCTTCTCGGAAGAACCCAATAATACGCAACCTACGTTGTCTTCCTCAAGGTTTAAAACGATCCCCATTACCCCGGAGCTGAATTCAACCATTTCGTTTGACTGAATATTTGATAAACCGTACACGCGGGCAATACCATCACCTACTTCGAGTACAGTTCCAATTTCGGCATATTCGGCTTCACTTTTGAAACCATCCAACTGCTTTTTCAGTATTTCGGAAACTTCAGCAGGTTTTATTCCAGCCATAATATCTACATTTAATTATTTTGTTCTTAAAATTTTATTTCTGACTTTCGAGAAGTTCTTTTTTCAGTTTTTTTAATTTGGCAGCGACACTCGCATCAATCTGTTGATCTTCAACCTGTAAAATAAATCCGCCGATTAGCTCTGAATTAACTGAACAGGTCAGATCAACTTCTGAATTAAAATGTTTACGGATTAGCGTTTTGAACTGGTCGACTGTTGAAGGCTCAATGGCCACTGCACTGATTAATTTTGCTTTTTTGAATCCTGCCTCCTGACGATACGAATCCAAAAAGATTTTGGTAATGCTTTTCAGATAGGATTCACGATGGTTTGCCAATAAAAGCATCAGCAAAGCATAGGTCATTGGATTTGTATTTTTTAAAAATACGGACTCCATAAATACCACTTTCTCTTTTGTTTTTACTACTGGGCTTACAAGCATCTGATTGAACCTGGGATCGACCTCAAAGAAGTAATGAATCGTTTCGATGTCGGCTCTCACTAATTCGATTACCTGTTTTTCCCTGGCCAAACCCAATAAGGCTTTCGCATATCTTCCGGCAATTTTCCCTTCGTCCATTTAACGTCTTTTAATTGAGATTGATCTGATCAATATAATTTTGAATCAGCTCTTTCTGCCGGCTGTCATCTGCCAGTTTCTCTTTCAGTATTTTTTCAGCAATATCAACTGAAAAGTTTGCGATCAGACTTTTGATTTCGCTTACAGCAGCAGCCCGTTCACGATCTATTGCAGCTTTGGCATGTTCCATCACTTTATTTGCCTCAATGGAGGCTTCATGCCTGGCTTCATTAATGATTGTTTCCTTCAGCTCGCGGGCTTCCTTGACAATCTTTTCACGTTCCAGTATCGCCTTTTTCAAAATCTTTTCGTTCCCGGATTGCAAATTCAGCATCTCTTCCTTTGCATTTTCGGCAGACTTTAACGCCTCCTCAATTGACCTCTCCCGGTCTGAGAGTGCACTAAGAATTGGCCCCCAGGCAAATCGTTTGAGGATATACAATAAAATGGAAAAGGATATCAGCATCCAAAAGAACAGCCCGAAATCCGGCATTACTAATCCCATAATGATAATTTTTGTTGGTCAATAAATCTAAATCCTGTTTAAAGAATTTAATAATATCTCGTTAAGGATCAGACTACAAGAAAAATATCAGGAAGCAGATAATAATTGCAAAGAAGGCCACTCCTTCAATTAAAGCTGCAGCAACAATCATGTTTGAACGGATATCACCTACCGCTTCAGGCTGGCGGGCAATCGCCTCTACTGCTGAACCACCAATACGACCAATACCGATACCTGCTCCAATTGCAGCCAAACCAGCTCCGATTCCTGCACCCATTTTTGCAATCGCTGCATTTGCAGCTACTTGTAAAATTACAGCTAATGTCATCATACTAAATAATGTTTAAATAATTAAATTGTTCAGTTTTATAATATACTATATTTTATTGATCCTTAAAGGGTTAATGCTTGTGCTTTTTAAACTCTCACTCATGACCTGTATGTTGTTCAAGTGCAAGTCCGATATATAGCGCCGACAATAAGGTAAAGACATAGGCCTGAATAAATGCAACCAGCAATTCCAGGAGTCCCATAAATACGGTGAAAGCAATCGAAAGGACTGATATCCCGTAACCTGCAAATATACTTTTCTCGGCAAATATAAAGATCAAACTATAAAATCCTAAAGCAACAATATGACCGGCAGTTATATTTGCAAAGAGACGAATGGTGAGAACAAATGGCTTCAGAAAAACCCCCATGATCTCAACAATTGGCATTAGCGGAATAGGTAACTTTAACCATAATGGGATCCCGGGGTCATTGACCATGTGAACCCAATAGCTTCGTGATCCGCTAAAACTGGTAATTACGAAGGTGAATAAGGCGAGAACAAGGGTAATCGAAATGTTTCCAGTNAGGTTTGCGCCTCCCGGGAAAAAAGGTACAAGCCCCATCAGGTTATTAATGAAGATGAAAAAGAAAACGGTTAGTAAAAATGGAAGATATCGTTGATATTTCTCCTTACCGATNGATGGTTTGGCAATATCATCACATATGAAAACAACAATTGGCTCAATCCAGCTTTGAATTCCCTTAGGTGCCCTGGCAAAATTCTCACGGTACCTCTTTGCTACAGAAAGGAATATGGATAAGATAAGCCCTAAACTAACAAAAAGGGAAGTGACATTTTTAGTGATGGAAAAATCCCAGGGTCTTAGGACTGTTCCATCTGGCATAACCTCCACCAGTTTTCGTTCATATTTTCCTTCAGATGCAACTTTAAACCCATCGTAAGTTCCGTTCACATCATGTAGTTTTCCGGACATAAAAAAATGAAATCCGGAATGTTGACTATAAACCATTACAGGAAGGGGGATCGATAAATGGGTGTGTCCAATTGTGGCAATATGCCACTCGTAACTGTCTCTGATATGATCAAAAATGAGATCTCCCGTATTAAATTTCTTTGGGGAAATCGTATCTGCAGCAGCATGCTCCTCATTCGCTTTAAGAAGGTTAGGGGTTGCTGCAAATGTGAATAAAATCAGAAAAAATGATGTTAAGACTCTAATCATTGCGTTAATTTGTGGCACAAAAATAGGTTAAATAGTCTGCTTCTCCAAACGAATTTTTCGATTATTTTTTTATGAATTTAAGTACCTGAATAACTTCGAAAATTGTAAATGATATATATAACACAATGAATGTCAGCATAAAAGAGATCACCTGTGTATGATCAAATAATAAATATATTAGCATGAAAAAAAGATAAACCAACAATTTCAGGGTAACTGATGCCATAAATGCAGTAGTAAATTTCATAGGATTTTGATCTGCAGCCCTGATCACCCAAAGATGCCCAATTGTTGTAACCACAGCGATCAGGAGAAGCTGAATTGGAAATACAGCCAAATACACTTTATTTAAAATAGTCGGGAATAGAACGGCGGATATAATGATAATTGTCAGGGTGAATAGGCCAATTTTAATTACAAATTTGCGGGAAGCATCAGACATTGAAATCATTGTTTATAATAAAATATTGACAATCAGTTATTTAAAATGATATTTTTCGTTTGTTATTTTTTGAGCAAAGTTCTGAAAAGATGAAATATCGCCACAAATGTCATAGTTATAGTCAGACTTATGGTGAATACCGGACTTTTCATTTTCAATAATTTGTCTAATTCGATACCACCCAAAATCCCAACAGCTGCAATAGCAACCATCTGAATTATAAGACTCGAATACTTTGCATAATCTCTCAGAAAATTCAAATTTCCGGAATCATCATCACTCATCTGTGGCAAAGTTTAGTTATTCCTCATAGAAACCACTGCAATTGTTCATGAAAAGAGCAAATCAGGAGAGTAACTTCGATCGGTATTGCAATAAGGTGCAAAGATAAGTAAAATAGCTACTAAATTTGGAAGGTCTGGGTAAGTAATTTAACTTACTCAAAACAGGTTCGGTTATTTGCTGTTGGCAATTGGCTTCTGGCTGTAGGCTAGTCCCTTATTGAATGTTTGTTTATATTCATTTATGGTATTCGGTATGATAAAATATATTCCACAAAAGGTCCGCCAATTGTAAGTTGCCAGATTCAATGTATCATCATTTTCAGGAAAAAAGAGACCGGTTCTCAGCAAGTTTGATTGTAATATCAATGATTTCCTCCTGGCTTAACCGTGCGCAGTTGAATTCGATGTCATAAGTAAAATCAGGTTGGTCTTTTTCAATGAAAGAGTCCCTGAAAGCTGAACGTTGCTTATCAATCTGGGCCACAACTTTTTGAGCATCCAGGGTAGAGATATTGTTTCTTTCGCGCATTGCCTTTACTTTCCAGTCAATAGGGGCAAACAGTCGGATATGCAGGGATCTGGCAATACCAATCGACAAAATTTCACTACCCCTGCCTACAATAACTGCTTTTCCGCGTACCGCAAGGTTTCGTACAACCTCTTCGATCATTTTTTTTGCCTTTGCACTGGTAACATAGTATTTGTCTGTGAAAGAATGGGCTATTTCAGCCAGAAAGTTCTTTTCTACGCCATCAGCAATTTTTTGGACCTCATCCTGATGGATTTTCAATTCATCACCCGCGATTTTTAGAATTTCTTTGTTAACCCATCTCCAGTTTAGTTCAGGATTATTGATCTTTTCATTGATCCGGTTGGTAAGTTTATCTGCAATTTGACTGGCAGAACAGCCACATTCTCTTGAAATTGTAATTACCGGACCTGGTTCAACTACTTTTCTTGTGGTATGAGTGATGCGCTCATTCATGTACTTTAGCAGAAGATTATCCATGGCTGATTAGTTTTTATTTCAAATGCAAGATAATCAAAAATAACCTGAAAAACTAATAAATCCCATTAAAATTTAAGTATGTTAACCTAAATTTTAACAGGATTATACGAGTAATTAGGAATCAGTAAAAGAACGGATTATCCGATCATTCCGGGAATCTTCCCTGAATTTGTCGCTGAAGCATCCAGGCAGGGTATTCGGAAGGCAATTCACTGATCTGATTTAACTGGAGTAATTCCTCATTACTAAGGAGCAGGTTTGTTGAATGGATATTTTCATTCAGCTGTTTCTGATTTTTTGCGCCAATGATCACACTGGTAATTCCGGGTTGTTTTAAAACCCACGCGAGTGCAACCTGGGCTGCTGTGACTTTATGTTTCTCTCCGATGGAGATCAGTATATCTATAATATCATAGGCCTTATCCTTATTTACAGGAGGGAAGTCAAACGAATCCCGGCGGCTACCCCCGGCTACTTCGTTTGTCCGGGTATATTTCCCGGATAAAAAGCCCCCTGCAAGCGGGCTCCACGGCATAATCGAAATTCCTTCACTGATTGCCATGGGGGTGATTTCGCGCTCCATATCCCGGCCCGCAATAGAGTAATAATTCTGGGTTGCGACAAATTTCTCATAACCCATTTTATCGGCGTAGCTATTCGCTTTCATCATCATCCATGCGGGATGGTTGCTTACTCCGATATATCTCACTTTCCCTGACCGAACAACCTCTTCAAGGCCTCGCATAGTCTCCTCTACAGGTGTTATCGGATCAACTCCGTGGATATATAACAGGTCAATGTGTGAAAGGCCAAGACGTTCAAGACTGTCATTGACCGAATCGATAATATGAAGCCTCGACAACCCAACCTGATTAGCATGGGGACCAACCCGTCCTCGCACCTTGGTTGCAATGACCAACTGCTGCCGGGATAATCCCAGGTCTTTGATAGCCTTACCAAGAATGATTTCAGATAATCCTTCAGAATAGACATTGGCAGTATCAATAAAATTAATGCCGGCGTCGACTGAAAGTTTTACAATTTGTGTCGCCTCATTTTGAGGAACTTCTCCGATAGGTACCCAAAAGCCCTTGCCGCCAAAAGTCATCGTTCCAAGGCAAAGTTCAGATACCAGTACTCCTGTTTTTCCCAATTGATTGTACTTCATTTTTTGTGTTTTTATCTTTGAAATATAACAAAAAAAATAGAACAATGTTTAGTTATCCATGCGCTGTTTAAATGCATTCACCCGCTCACGGCTGATAATAACCGGTTCCGGATAATTTCCGGATCGCATCTTCAATTTAATTCTGTTGCCAGAATAACCGATCATATCCCTGATATAATGAATGTTTATCAGGTAATTCCTGTTTGCCCTGAAAAAATCATCAGGATTCACCAATTTTTCAAGTTGATCGAGGGAAAAATCTATGTCAAGTATTTTTGACTCGTTGGTGATAAAAAAAGTGGAACGCTCCTGGATAAAGAACGATTCAATATCAGTTACTGAAACCGACCTGAAATGTTCCCCGGTTTTAATCAGGAAGCGGCTCTTGTAAGTGATGGGAATCTGACTGATCATCTGATTAATCTTGTCGGACAAAGGATTAGGGTAATGATCGCGGTACTTTTTAAGTGCATGTTTAAGAAGTTCAGCTTCGATGGGCTTTAAGAGATAATCGATACTGTTAACTTTAAAAGCCCTTATGGCATAGGTGTCGAATGCTGTCGTAAAAATAACCGGTGAGATAATATTTACCGATTCGAAAATCTCAAATGCGATTCCATCACTAAGCTGGATATCCATAAAAATCAAATCAGGAGATACATTACTGGAAAGCCAGTTAACAGATTCCTCGACGCTGCCCAAAATTCGAATAATTGTGATTTCTTCACCTGTACCTAAAAGGAGGTGTTTGAGCTTATCTACAGCAGGCTTCTCATCTTCAATGATTACTATCTTTATCATAGGTTAATAATTGGGATTTTCACACAAAAAAAGCTACTGCTTTGTTCTGTTTTAAGCTCTTTACCGGTTATGATCTTTACCCTTTCTGCAAGATTATTTAGTCCAATCTGAAATGATCCACTCAATTGTTGTTTAGGCTGCCGATTATTTTCAACTGAGATATATCCGTCGGTATCTCCCGATATCTTTATTATCAACGGTTTCTCAGTTGATGCCGCATTGTGTTTAAGTGCATTTTCAACAAGCAGCTGCAGCGAAACCGGCAAGATCTGATACTTTTCAGGATGCAATATATTAATATCAAGCTGAATACGATCTTCATCCCGAAGCTGTTGCAGGTAAAAATAATCTTTTACGAAATCAAGTTCATTTGCGAGGTTTATTAGTTTGCTTTCAGACTGATCCAGAATGTACCGGTATATCGACGATAGCTTGACAATATACCGGTCCGCGAGAGTTACATCCTGATAAATAATTGAAGATAAAGTATTGAGACTGTTAAACAAAAAGTGCGGGTTTAACTGGTTCTTTAACGTTTCATAATGATAACGCATTTTCTCTTCGGTGGTTTTTTCAATGCGTTTGATCACCGCTATCAGTTCCATGAAGAAATAGATTACCGTTCCAGTTAGTATTCCGATAGAAGAGCCTAGAATAAATCCGCGTAATTCTTTTTCAGGTAATTGCCTGAAAAAAACGCTGAGTTCGACGCCATGGCTCATGCTCCATAAAGCGGATGTTACTACAAACATAATTGCAGCAATAATGACTACAAACAGGTAAAAAATGAGCAAGCATACTACTACCCTCCGGATGAACTCTTGTACTGAATTGTAAACTAGTTTTTTAAAGATTATTGTTCCGATCCAGGCAAATAGTTCAACCTGAATAATCATTAAAACGAAAGTCAGCATAAACTCATTATAGAAGACCTTGCCTCGGGTCATTAGTCCAAAGCCTGCCGTGTAGATCAGGCAGCCTAAAATTGCAAAGAGATGAAACCGGGTCGTCAGAACTCGTTTTATCTCAGGTTCATTGGATTGTCTCATTTTGGATATTTATTTAGTATAAACATCCCTCTGCAGGTGACCCACACTTTTGAATCTGCCGAAAGGGATGTTTACATTTTGTGGTTACATTTTAATTAAGTGAAATTACTCTATTTTTTTAACTTTCATGAACCTTGTCGTGTAGACATATTGTGACGCAGGCTGATCTGACCATCTGATCTCCATCATCACATTTTCGAGCAATTCAACATATTCAAATCGCTTTTCATTGAGCGACAAGTAAACAGTTCCCCAATAATGGCTGGTCCCTTTGAGGCTGAAATCTTTTTCCCCCATTTTCAGATTGACAGAAAGCGGATTGTCCATGGCCCGGAAATCAATCAAGGCACACAGTTCATTATTCATCAGCGACACCCCTTTCCAGATTAACTGGATGTTATTGTTTGTGAACGTACCCAACCCCGCCAGTGGGACCTCTCCATTCATTTTTTTAACTTCGTACAGCTTATTTAGTTTTAAGGAATCCAGGTGGCCCCAGGCAAAGGCTTCGATCCCTGCCATATCCCAAACCAGATTCTTCACCTGGACAGCTTCGTAGGGAAAATCTTTGAAGAAATAGGGTTGAAGGATTTTATCGGAAGGTTCGTAGGTGAAGTTTTCCATATATTTTTGCGCTTCCCCTGCGTCAAAAGGATTGTTTAACTGGTTCGATTTGGCAACGCTGACATTATTCCACATCTCTTTATTGTCGGGAAGGTTTGTTGTGAATGTACCGGATACCCGGATTTTATCGACAAAGGTTCCCTGTAAGGTGTGGTTGAAATAGTCAGTGGTAACTGAATAACGCTGTGGTTTCGCGGGAAGCGGAAGGTTAGCCGGGATCATTTTGAATACCAGGTCCTTACCTGTGAATGACTGCCCCTTAGTGCCGCCAATGGTCAGTAAAATGATTGCAAGCAGGGCAAATGTTTTAAGGCTCTTTGTTTTCATGATGGTTTTTTTGAATTGTTTTTAAAGAATTTAAATTTCAGTTCAAAAATAGCCGGGAGGGAAGGGGATAACTAATTAATGGTGCTGAGCCGCATCAGGAAGTTGCTGAGCGGGAACCGGAGTTTGCTGAACCGGAATGCTGTTTGGTTTGCAGAAAGGAACCTGTGGGATTAGGATGAAAGAAATTGAATCAGCAATCCGGAATATTAATTTGAAATGGCTATTCGGACCTTTTTGTTCTTAATCTTCTCATCTTTGATCAAGGCCAGAGTTTGTCGTGCCTTTACCCTGTTAATTGCCACAAATGAGGCGTTGTCCAGAATCGATATCAGGCCAATGTCATCCTTCCCCAGGTTGCCTTTCTGAATCAGAAAACCGACGATATCGGTTTTGCTGATTTTATCTTTTTTACCTGCACCAATATACAAGGTGATCCAAAACGGGGGATCAGGTAGTTTAATCAGTTCAGGAAGTTCCACGAATTCGGGAGACTGTGTAAGGAATTGGGGTATCTTTTCTTTGTCAGCCAGTACCAACCATGCTGTCCCCTGGGCATTCATCCGGGCAGTCCGTCCATTCCGGTGAATAAAAACCTCTTCTGAATTTGCCCCCTGGTAATGAATGATATTTTTTATTTCAGGAATATCCAATCCTCTGGATGCCAGGTCGGTAGTAATCAATATCTGATGGCTGCCATTTCTGAACTTCAGTAAAGCCCGTTCGCGTTCATCCTGTTCCAGTCCACCGTGGAAGGTATCGTGTGCAACCCCTTCGGCAGCAAGTAATTCATCAATCCGATCCACCGCTTCCCGATGGTTACAGAAAACCAGCGTAGGTTCGTTTCCAAGGTTGCAAATGAGTCGGATCAGTATATCAAATTTATCCTTCTCTTCTGCGCGCACGGCTTTCAGTAAAATATTGGGCCGATTCTCTTCGGACAGAAAATTGAGGGTTACCGGATCCTTTATGCCTGAATAATCGGGTATTTCTATAGCGGGTGTGGCTGAAGTGAGTATCCGCTTCTTTATTTGAGGCAGTCGCGCTATAATGAAACTCATATCATCACTGAATCCCATTTCGAGTGATTTGTCAAATTCATCCAGTACCAGTAAGTGGATGGTTTCCGGATTGAAACTTTCGCGCCGGATATGTGCCGCTATCCGGCCTGGTGTACCAATCAATACAACGGGTGGTTCCGAAAAATTATTGCGTTCCGTTTTAAACGGATGTCCTCCGTAACTACAGTTTACCTTTAACCCACTTCCCATTGAGCGGAAAACCTGTTCGATCTGAAGCGCTAATTCCCGTGAGGGGGCTAAAATAAGCGCCTGAATGCCAGTTGATTTGTCATTCAGATGATGAAGCAGGGGAAGCAGAAATGCCACAGTTTTTCCTGAACCTGTAGGAGCAAGAAGTACAATGTTGTCCGCTTTCAAATCATTGCTGATCATTGCCTCCTGAATCTCGTTTAAAGATTCAAATTTCAGATTTGCTACACTTTTGGTGGTGATCTCTTCCTTTCTCTTCATGCGGCAAAGATAATCTATTCGTGATCAATCAGCAGGGTACCTTAACGCAACATACTTATTGTTTTAAATGGTATCGTAAAGCTATATTGAATTTGTAATGTAAAAGATCTGAAATGATGATTTTTTTATCGCTTTATCCCTCAGAATTCGAATTTTAAACGTAGTTTTAAATTCCCAAATTAAACAAATTAAAAAATCATGGTAAACAAGAACACAATCTCAAGACGGAGCTTTGTTGGCACCACCGTTGCCGGTGCGGCTGCATTATCAGTAGTCCCAGGATTTGCAATGACTCCGGATACAGGAATAACAAAAATCCGGTTAGGCTATATCGGAGTTGGAATTCAAAGTCATAGTTTGCTGAATAGCCTGAATAAATGTCCTGAGACCATAGTAATTGCCTGTTGTGACGTTGTTACGACAAAGGTTGAGAAATTTAAAGGAGAGGCTCAGAAATTAAACGATTTGAAATGGCCGTCAGATAAGCAGGAAGTTTCCGGATATAAAAATTATCGTGAGCTTTTGAGCCGGCAGGACATTGATGCAGTTGTCATCGCAACGCCTGACCATTGGCATGCTCAGATTACTGTAGATGCCGCCAAAGCGGGAAAAGATATTTATTGTGAAAAGCCTATGGCCCTGACAGTTGCCGAAGGGCGTGCGATGGTGAATGCAACACGTAAATATAAGAGAGTTTTTCAGACCGGCAACATGCAGCGTTCATGGCATAACTTCCGGCATGCCTGCGAATTGGTTGCCAATAAATACATTGGAGATATTCAAGAGGTTAATGTTTGTGTAGGGCCTCCGGTCAGGGCATTGGATCTCCCTTCTGTTCCAACCCCTGAAAATGTTGACTGGGATATGTGGGTTGGACCTTCTCTTTACCGGGATTACAGTCCGGTGCTGGCACCTCCGGTTGAAGATTTAAATTACCCGAATTGGCGCAGTTACCGTGAGTTTGGCGGAGGAATGATCACTGACTGGGGAGCCCATATGTTTGACATTGCGCAATGGGCATTGGGAATGGATGAATCAGGTCCGGTCGAGTTTAATCCTCCTTCTGAACATGCAGTTATCGGTCTGCAAATGAAATATAAAAATGGAGTTGTTCTGAATCATGCCAATTGGGGAAGTGAATGTAATGGCGTACAATTTATTGGTTCTCTTGGTAAAATCGAGGTGAGCCGGGAATATTTGCGGTCCGATCCTTCCAATATCATCCAAATTGAAATAAAACCNTCAGATAAACACCTCTATAAAAGCGATAACCATTATCAGGATTGGATCGATGCCATTAAAAACAGGACCAGACCAGTTTCTGATGTTGAAACCGGTCACAGAACCTCATCGCTTTGTAATCTGGCCAACATAGCCTATCAGCTTCAACGTCCTTTGAAATGGAATCCAAATAAAGAACAGTTTATTGGCGATGAAGCTGCAAATATGATGCTGTCCCGGGCATACCGGGGAAAATGGGATTTTCTCGATTTTTAATCCCGGAATTTTCCTATGCTGATATTTGAAAACTTTTAATAGGGCATTTACGTTTTAACTGTTAATTAGCAACTCCC
>TBL_comb47_HYPODRAFT_10005175_pt1 | contig 14665 bp, 14 predicted proteins | sample TroBogypolimnion_40_FD_10682 | JGI IMG/M metagenome (IMG submission 10682)
AATATACTAAAAACGTAGATTATATTTCTAATTACAATCCAGCATGATGTTAAAAAATATACGATGAATTTTAATGTTTTATTTTGCTGTTACACTTGACTTTTTACACAGTACCTTTTCTCCGGAGAAAAGGGCAAGATACTAATGCCATAGATAAGTACAAAAATTGGGAATTCTTTTCTTTTATCTACAGATCATAAACTTAAAACTTAGGAATACCATACCTGTGTGCAGAAAAAAAATGGATGCCTGCCTACGCAGGCATGACATAAAAATAATCTATTCCAGATCTGTCGCAAAAACCACACCCGTTTTATTTTTACTGATAAACCCTTACATAATCTATTTCATATTTTATAGGGAAACCGGATTTTGAAGGGTCATCTCCGTTAGCACCGATTGCAAGATTTAACAGAAGATATTGCGGCTTAAGAAAAGGATTAGTACCGTCTGCATTTATTGTTTCAGTAAGAGGAGAAGAATTGATGAGTTCATCATCTAAAAATAATTTTATGCTTGTAGAATCCCAATCCATCCGCCAGACATGAAATTTCTTTACCCAGTCCGGATCATTTTGAGTGAAATGTGTTAAGGGAACTGTCTTCGTATTCCATTTGGCAGTCCATCTCTTATTTGTCCCCCATGCAACATTGGCTAAGATAGTTGGAACGTTGTCAACCCTGTAATATTCCATAATGTCAACTTCTCCACCTTCCGGCCAGCTTCCTTTACCGAGTGTCCATATAGCAGGCCAAGCGCCTTTGGCAGTATCAATACGGGCACGCACTTCAAACCTGCCGTAAAGCCATTCATGGAAACCTCTTGTCTGCATACTTGCGGAAGTATATTCGGCATACTCACGTGCTGACCGCCAGTCGCTGTTCCCTTCTTTATAATAAGGATTATTTACTTTCTCTCTTCTGCCTTCAATTAATAATACACCATCTTTACAGGTTGCATTATTCAGACTGTACCATTGAAGCTCCTGATTTCTTACAAATCCATTTTCAAACCGCCACGAAGCTGGGTCCGGTTTTCCGTCGGTGTTAAATTCATCATTCCAGACAAGAGTCATTCCTGCAATTTGCTTTGGCGGGGTAAAGTCGGGTTTATAGGGATTGATGGTTTGTGCGGAAAGATTGAAAGTAATTTCAAATAATAAAATGAATAATAATAGGCAGCTCCTGTTACTCATCTATATACCTCAAGGAATATTCGATTTATTAAAGTACAATGTAAATCTAAAATATATTGAAGAAAGCAAAAATGCAATGTTATATTTTACAGTTTTGTGCGCCCCTTACCGGGTCGGTGGGAATTTTATTCTTTACCTTTTACCCATGTGTGACCTCTAACGAGGTCAAAAAATATTCCTAATATTATACATTTGAATTTAATACGGTTAATCTCAAACCTGCAATTAATTGCCCCGTAGGGGCAACACATTGGTAACAAGCATACTTACACATACACAACGACCCTGTAGGGTGTCGCACATTCTTTTCAGCTTGTATGCTTACAACATAGGATGCTTGTACTAATAACCTACTTCCCCCATAACGACTGCGGATTCATTCATTCCTTTTGCAATGTTTATTACTTTATCAGCATCATTTTTATTTACTATTGCAATTAGGCCAATGCCAATGTTAAACACTTCGCGCATCTCTTCATCTTTAACATTGCCCGTAGTTTGGATTAGTTTAAATAATGCAGGGACTTCCCATGAGTTCCAGTCGACTTTTAATTGCAACCCTGCAGGTACAACGCGCTTTGTATTTCCTATAATACCACCCCCTGTAATATGAGAGAAAGCTTTAATGTTAATCTGCGTTTTTAAAGTAGTAATAATATTAAGATAAGATTTATGCACGCGTAAAAGTTCTTCTCCCAATGTAAGTTCAAGAGTTTCATGTTTATCGGTCACTTTAAATTTATCGAACAAAATTTTCCGTGCAAGAGAATATCCATTGGTATGCAGGCCGTTGGATTTGAATCCAATCATTACATCCCCTTTTGCAACAGCGGAGCCATTGATTACTTTATCTTTTTCAACTATGCCTACTATTGTGCCGGACATATCATATTCATTCTGATCATAGAGCCCCGGCATTTCGGCTGTTTCACCGCCGATTAATGCAACACCGTTTTCTTTACACGCAATTGAAAACCCTTCAATTATTTTTGCGGCCTTATCCGGGTTAAGTTTTCCGAATGCAAGGTAATCAAGAAAATATTGAGGTTCTGCTCCACATACGGCAATATCATTAACACAATGGTTTACAAGGTCCTGCCCTACAGTATCATGCTTATCCATCATAAAAGCGACTTTTAATTTGGTGCCGACCCCATCTACACTGCTAACAAGTACAGGATTTTTATATTTTATCAGGTCAACTTCATAAAATGCGCCAAAAAGCCCTATTCCGGAAAGCACATTCTTATTAAATGTTGATTTTGCCAGAACTTTTATCCTATCAACTGTCTCTTCACCTGCACGGATATCAACCCCTGCCGCTTTGTAAGTGGATTCCAATTAAACCTCTTTTTTCTTTCCACAAAGATAAAATCAAAGCTGGTAAACTGAAACTTAAATAGAACTATTTTTCAAAATATATCTGTTTTTATACTGATTATTAGGGAATTCATTAAAAAATTGCAGAAATTGGAACAAAATGGCTAATAAAAGCATATATTATAGATTGAAGAATTAATTATCAGCCGTCTAATGAGAGTGATAATGACAATGCAAAAAAGGCTTTTTTTTAATATTTTTGCAATATGAAATATTTTGACTTATGGACATTTATAAATTAAACGAAAGAGATAAAGCCATTTTGCGGTATGTAATTCACCAATTCATACTAACCGCAAATCCGGTCGGCTCCAGGAATATTTCCCGCAAGTACGGGCTTGGGCTATCTCCGGCTACTATTAGAAATATAATGGCCGATCTGGAAGAGATGGGACTGCTTGGGCATCCGCACACCTCTGCAGGCAGAGTTCCTACCGATAAAGGATACCGATTCTATGTCGATTCTCTGATGGAGCCTCCTAATTTAGATGACCAATCCAAAAGTATGTGGGATGCTAATTTTAATGCTCAGAATAATGAGACCGATGAACTGCTGAAAGTAACTGCTTTGCTCCTCGGCGACATTACCAATCAGATTGCATTAGTATCTTATCCAAAATTTGAAAATGCCAAACTGGAAAAAATACAGCTCGTACAGCTCTCTTCATTCCGCATTCTGGTAATTGTAAGCATTGATTCGGGACTTGTTAGAACAATCACTCTTGAAATAAACGCAGAAGTAAATGAGAATCATATTCTTGCAGTTCAGCAATTCTTAAATGAAAAAATTGCGGGATTAAAATTTTCCGAAATAAGGGATACAATTAAAGACAGAGTAAAAGATTTCAACCGCGATGATTATAAACCAATTGTGCGTGTATTTCTTGAATCGGTTGACAGGATATTTACCGATTTCAAATCAGGTGAAAAATCTTTTATAAGCGGCACTAAAAATATTCTACTTCAGCCCGAGTTTGATGATATGCGCCAGCTTAAAGGCATTATTGAACTGGTTGAAGATAAAGAAGTAATAGTCCATATAATGGATAACAGAAATCAAAGAACAGGAAACGATGCAGCCATTACAATAGGCGGCGAGAATAAAGATGAAAAATTAAATGAGTTCAGTGTTATAACTAAAGATTACGATCTTGGCGGCATTAAAGGTACGGTTGGCGTAATGGGGCCGAAACGGATGGAATATTCAAAAATTATTGCAGCAGTTGTTTATGCTGCTGAATTATTAACCAAAGAATTAAGAAAAATATAAATACAGAGGAACAAATGAAGAAAACAAAAGAACAAATAAGGGATACCTACGAAAGTTCTGGCGGTCAGGAAAAAACTCATCCTGATGAACAGGAAAATAAAGAAACTTTACATGAAGAAGAAGCTGCTTCAGCTCAGAGTACCGTTGAGCCTAAACCAGATGAACTTCTTACTAAACTTGCAAATTATGAAGTTGAATTAAAAGAAATTAGAGACGCATATTTAAGAAAAGCTGCCGAGTTTGAAAATTTTAAAAAAAGAAGTGAAAATGAAATTAGCGTATTGCTGAAATATGCTGCTGAACCCTTTATAAGAAATATTCTTCAGGTTTATGATGATCTGGACCGCTCTTTGAAGCATGCAAATGAAGAAAACATGCAGGCTCTTACAGACGGAATTAAATTGGTTTATGATAAATTCACAAAAATTCTTGACAATCAGGGAGTAACCAAAATGGATGCAAAAGGGAAACCTTTCGATGTCCATTTTCATGAAGCATTAATGCAGCAGCCGGCTCCCGGGCTTCCCGACCATACCGTTCTTGATGTAGTGGAAAATGGTTATATGTATAAGGATAAAGTAATCCGCCATGCCAAAGTAATTGTAAGTCAGGCAGTTGAAAGCGGAAATGAAACTCAAAACGAAAACTAATAAGGCGTTTGATGGATAAAAGAGATTATTACGAAGTTCTTGGCATTGAAAAAAATGCCTCTAAAGAAGATATAAAAAAAGCTTACCGTAAAATGGCTATGCAGTACCATCCCGATAGAAATCCGGGGGATAAAGGAGCAGAGGAAAAGTTTAAAGAAGCAGCTGAAGCTTATGAAGTTTTAAGTAATGATGATAAAAAAGCGAAGTATGACAGGTTCGGGCATCAAGGTTTACGCGGCGCTCAGGACTTTCAGGGATTTTCAAATGTGAACGATATATTCAGCCACTTCTCAGATATTTTCGGCGGGTCTTTTGGAGGTTCAATATTCGATGATTTCTTCAGCGGAGGAGCTAACCAGAGAGGCAGGCAGAAAGCTCAGGGAATTGCGGGCAGCGATTTAAAAGTAACTATTAAACTTACTCTTGAAGAAATTGCAAGCGGCATTACTAAAAAATTGAAAATCAAAAAATATAATAAATGCGATACTTGTAATGGAACCGGCGCCCGAAGCCAGAATGCATTTAAGACTTGTTCTGTTTGCAACGGCACGGGTGAATTAAGGCAGGTTAGCCGTTCCGTATTCGGACAGTTTGTAAACATTTCACAGTGCAGTAATTGCAACGGCTTAGGAAGAGTTGTTTCGGATCCTTGTCCAAAATGCTCAGGCGACGGCAGAATTCAGGATGAAAGCACAATTAAAATAAATGTTCCTGCAGGTGTTCACGATAGCAGCTACATGACATTGCGTGCCGAAGGGAACGCAGGAAAGAATGGCGGCCCCTCGGGTGATATAATTGTCATCTTTAAAGAAATTCCGCATGAATTTTTTGTACGTGACGGAGACAATATAATATATGATCTTAACCTGAGCTATCCTGAAATTGTATTGGGAGCCGAAGTTGAAGTTCCTACATTAAACGGCAGGGCAAAACTTAAAATTGAAGCAGGCACCCAGCCGGGTAAATTCCTTAAGATGCGCGAGAAAGGAATTCAGCATTTAAATAACCACGGTGCAGGAGACCAATTAGTAAGAATTAATGTCTTTATTCCTAAGACTATAAATTCTAAGGAAAAAGAATTATTGAAAGAATTGCAGAAGATGCCGAATATTAAAGTAAGAGAATAATTCCGGGGACGGGAAATAAACTTATTAAAAAAAATATCAGTAAAAATAGGTTTTACTGAATTGGAAGTTGGAGTGAGCCTCTTTATCCTATTGTTTTTTGTTGTTGGGCTCATTTTATATTATTTTAAGTATCAGGGAGAAAGAAAGGAATTACAGCAGTTTGATTACTCAAAACCTGATTCGGCCTTTAATGCAATTAATTTTGAAAATCAGGCTGATTCGGTTGATGAATTTCTCTCTGCTCCGGTAAACCAGACTTACAAGGCAAAAGAGATACCCAAAAATAAAATAGATATTAATTCAGCCGGCTTGAAAGAGTTGACACAGCTCCCCGGCGTTGGAGATAAAACAGCGCAGAAAATATTAGACTATAGGACACAAATAAAAACTTTCAAAAATATAGATCAGTTAAAAAGCATTAAAGGTATTACAGAAAATAAATTCTCCAAAATAAAAGATTATATTTATACAAAGTAAAAGGAAATTCATGGCAGTTCTCCCGAATCAGGCAGGTTTTAATTTAACGATGTCCAAATTGCAGCTTGTAGAATTAGGCTGGAGCGATAACAAAGTTCTGCTTGAGAATGCCGATGAAGAATATTTAGCCGATTTTATAGATGAAGAAATTAAAGAAACAAAATTACTTCCTCTTTTGCAGGATGCATATAACCAAATTACAGTCCGTAAAACCCTGGGCACACATTATGCTTCATTCACCCTCTCTGCAAAACTTTTCAAAATAGTAGAACTGCCGATAGAAAGCCTTTTAACAAAAGAAGACTTAGCCGAACATTTGAAATGGGAATATTCAATTCTCTTCCCGCGTAAAAATCCGGAAGACCTGCTTATAAGATACTTCGAAATAGGGGAGCATGAAAATGCCAGCATAAAAAAAACATTATGCGCGGCGGTTGATAAAAGGTTTCTTGCAATAATTCATAAATTCTGTGTAAGAAACCGTTTAACTATGCGCCTGGCCGATAATGTTCATTTTGCATCGAACCTTTTAATTAGTTCCGACCTGCTGCAGAAGAACTTAATGAGTGTTTACGGAGAGGATAACTATTTCTCCGTTATGATATTCGAAAAAGGCAAGCCTAAATCATTTTTTTCTTTTGAAGGGGATGATTTAAATGAAGTCTTTAAAAATATTCACATGGAATATGAAAATTATTTGTCACGCAAATCCGCTCCTTCCGTCATAAATAATATTGTTACCGCAGGTGATTCTTTTAATGATCCCAATCTTGCCAGGTTTGAAAAGTATTATGATATTCCGGTGCATAGAATTAATCCTTTCAGCAGGCTTGAAGAAGCCCCTCATCTTTTTAATAAAGATATAATAACACACAGAAATTATTCCTTTACCGGCCCTGTTGGAATAGCTGCAAGGATAGCATAATGAGAATAATTGCAGGTGAATATAAGGGCAGAATAATAAAGATGCCTAACTCAAAGCTTGTACGCCCCACTACGGATAAAACCAAGGAAACTATTTTTAATATTCTTACTAACCAAATTGATTTTGACGGCATTAAGGTATGTGATATTTATTCGGGAAGCGGTTCATTGGGCCTGGAAGCTTTAAGCCGGGGCGCATCTGAGTGCCACTTTGTAGAAAAAAATTTCCCTGTTCAGAAAACTCTGCTCGAAAATATTCAAAGCCTTGGCGCTGAAGATTATTGCAGAGTATTCAAGATGGAAGCCGTTGCATTTTCCAAATTGGAGGCACATGATAAATATGATCTGATCCTTGCAGATCCTCCATTCTTTAAAGATGATATTCACACAGTAGTAAAGAACCTTATTGAAAAAGAATTTCTGAATGACGAAGGGATTATTATAATAGAAAGGTCAATTCAAACCGAAGAAAATGATAAAACAAATTTCGGCGTTGAACCTTTTAAAAGAATTGGGGATAGCCTGCTTTACCGTATTGATAAATAAATCATTTTCTTATTCCAGCCAGTTATTAAATAATTTTTCAATGTCATCTAATTTGCTTTCAAGGCTGAATGTAACAGAATCTGCAAAATTATTTAATACCACGACTGCGTTAATGCTTGTATCCATTTTTTCTAAATTTGCAATGCTCTTTGCAATCTTCACATTAATTTTTCTTATTTGTTCATAAGTGGCTTTTAATTCTTCCATGTCAAAATCGGTCTTTAAACCCTTCGTGTGCCTGAAGTATTGTAGAAGCATATACATTGAAAAAACACGGTACTCCGTTTCTTCAATATCTGCAAATGGCAGGTGATATTTAACCATCGGCTTTAGTTTGCCCAGGATGGGGCATCCGCTTGTAGTCATTAATATTCCGAATATGGCTCCTACTGCTGCCTGAGCGGAGGTCTGTTTAAAGTAAGTTCTATTTTCAGTTTCTACATATACTTTTACATTTTCATAGGATGGTATTTTGTCGAACTGCTTAATAAAATAATCAATGGTTAACGCAAGCTTGCAGTATGTTTCACCGGTTGAACAATCTTCGCACCCTATGTTTTTAGTTTTCGTCCACTCAGGGTGTTCTGCACCAAAATCTGTAATGAGCGATAAAGAATCACTGTCAATATCCAACGGGAAAACCTTTTCTTCCCCATTCTCAAAACAGAATTTGTAATTAATATAAAACGAATTTCTCTTTTTATTTTCCATTTTCTTAACTAATTTTTATGAATTTTTCGTTTGCTTTTTCAAGTTCTCTTAATAAACTGTTAAATAATTTTTCTACAGATAATGATTCCTTTATTAATCCGGAACCTTGTCCTGCTTCAAGCATACCCTCATCAAAATCTCCTTCGTAAATACCCTTCATTTCTCTTTTGCTGCCCAGCAATTCTTTAAGCTGTTCACTGTCTGCACCATTTTTTTCCAACTCCAGAGCATCAGAACTGAATTTATTTTTAATAAGCCTTACAAGGCCTGTCTTTCTAAATATTAATGTTGTACCGGTATCATCGGCAGAGCAAACCTTTTGTTTATACAATTCATTAGCAGAAGATTCTTCAGTAACTGCAAAACGGGTGCCTATCTGCACCCCTTCGGCCCCAAGTGCCAATGCTGCATAAATTCCCCTGCCGTCTGTAATACCCCCCGCGGCTATTACCGGAATACTTAAGGCATCTGCAAGTTGAGGTATAAGGCAGAATGTGGTTATTTCGTCTGCTCCGTTATGGCCGCCGGCTTCCACCCCCTCACCTACTACGGCATCGCATCCTGCGCTTTCGGCCTTTTTCCCTTGTTTAACCGATGCAACTACATGAACAACGGTAATATTGTTCTTTTTCATCAAATCTATATGTTTTGCGGGATTGCCTGCTGATGTAAATATAATCTTAATACCGGAGTTAATTGCTGTTTTAATCAGTTCTTCTGCATCGGGGCGCAGCAAAGGTATATTAACTCCAACCGGTTTATTAGTTGAATTACGGCATTTTTCTATGTGTTCATTTAGCAGTGCAGGTTTCATCGAACCTGAACCTATTAAACCGAGTCCTCCGCATTTAGATACTGCCGATGCCAGCCTCCATCCTGATACCCAAACCATCCCGCCTTGTATAATAGGGTACGTAATACCGAAAAGTGAAGTTATTCTATTGTCTATCTTCATAATTCCCTATGTTTACACCCTTTACAAGTTATGAATTTATTTTTCATATAGCAATACATTTGATAATAGAAATGTGATTATGTAAATTGCTGAATTAAAAAAATAAAGATATATGAGAGCGATAATACCTGTAGCAGGATTCGGGAAAAGATTAAAACCACATACTTATTCCCTTCCAAAAGTTTTATTGAATGTAGGCGGGAAACCGATTATTGGGCATATCCTGGATAAACTTCTTAAAGAAAATATTTTTAAAGCTACTTTTATAATCGGCTACCTTGGTGAGCAAATAGTTGAATACGTAACTACTGAATACCCGATGCTTAAAGCCGATTTTGTTGAACAAAAGGAAGTTCTTGGTTTAGGGCATGCAATTAAAATTGCCGCTCCTACTTTTGATGAAAAGGAAATATTTATAATTCTTGGCGATACTATCTTTGACGTTGATTTGGAATCTGTGTTTAAAATGAAGAATACGGCATTAGGTGTTAAAACTGTTGATGACCCGCGCCGGTTCGGTGTTGCAATTTATGAAGACGGAAAAATTAAAAAACTTATTGAAAAACCGCAGACTCCCGTTTCCAACTTAGCGTTGGTAGGATTATATTATATTACAAATCCCGATCTGCTTACTAAATGTCTTGATGAATTATTCGATAATGAAATTAAAACCAACGGTGAATATCAGCTTACCGATGCTTTACAATTAATGATAGACAAAGGGGAAGATATAAAAATATTCCCTGTTGAAGGCTGGTATGACTGCGGAAAACCGGAAACCCTTCTTTCAACAAATAAATTTCTTTTGATGAAAGAAGATCTACATTATAATCTTGAAAATGTAACTGTTATTGACCCGGTATATATAGATAAAACTGCAATTGTAAAAAATTGCGTAATAGGGCCATATACTACTATAGCTGCCAATTGTGAGATAAATGAATCGATTATTAAAAATTCGATAATCAATGAAGGGGCACAAGTAAAAAGGTCCATGCTGGATAACTCTATAATTGGGAGCGATGCAATTGTTAGGGGGAGTTATCAGAGATTAAATACCGGAGATTCTTCCGAGATAGAATTTTACTAAAACAAATTGAGGTGCAAATGTCTTACCTATTTACATCAGAATCAGTTTCAGAGGGGCATCCCGATAAAGTCTGCGACCAGATTTCTGACGGTGTTCTTGACGCCATTTTTGAACAGGACCCTAATGCCCGTGTTGCATGCGAAACTTTCGTTACAACCGGATTAGTTGTCGTCGGCGGCGAGATCACTACAAAAGCTTATGTTGATGTTGAAAAAACTGTACGCCGCATAATAAAAAAGATCGGCTATACAAAAGCTGAATACAAATTTGATTCCGAATCCTGTGGAATTATAAATACCATTCATTCTCAGTCTCCCGATATTGCAATGGGTGTTGATACAGGCGGTGCAGGAGATCAGGGGCTTATGTTCGGATATGCATGCGACCAGACCCCGGAATTAATGCCTATGCCTATTGTTTATGCTCATAAGCTTGTTCAAAGATTATCCGATATTAGAAATAAGCAGCCTAAACTTATGCCTTATTTAAGGCCTGATGCTAAATCGCAGGTCACTATTGAATATGACGATAATCATAAACCATTGCGCGTTGATGCTGTTGTAATTTCAACACAGCATGATGCTAATGTAAAACAAAGCAAAATTAAAGCTGATGTTATACAGCATGTTATTAAAAAAATTATTCCTGCAAAATATCTTGATAAAAAAACAAAGTATTTTGTTAACCCTACCGGAAGATTTGAAATCGGCGGCCCGCATGGCGATAGCGGCTTAACGGGACGTAAAATAATTGTAGATTCTTACGGCGGATGGGCTCCTCACGGTGGCGGTGCATTCAGCGGTAAAGACCCTTCAAAAGTTGATAGAAGCGCTACTTATGCTGCGCGTCATATAGCTAAAAATGTTGTTGCTGCAAAAATTGCAAAAGAATGCCTTGTACAGGTGGCTTATGCAATTGGTGTTGCACAACCTGTTTCGATTTTTGTTGATACTAAAAATACCGGCGTTATTCCAGATAGCGCAATTGCAGATATGATCAGGAAAACTGTTGATCTTACACCTAAAGGAATTATTGAAAGATTAAAATTACGCCGCCCTATTTATCTTAAAACTGCGGCTTTCGGGCACTTCGGCAGGAACGATAAAGATTTTACATGGGAACATCTTGATCTTGTACCTGTTTTTAAAAATTATTTGAATAAAAATTAATTGGAGTTAAGAATTAAATGAATCACGTTAAAGGTAAATACAAAGTAAGAGATATTAAACTTGCAGATCAGGGCAGGATGAAAATTGAATGGGCCGAATCACGCATGCCTGTTCTTATGGCCCTTAGAAAACAGTATGAAAAAACAAAACCGTTAAAAGGGTACAAAATTGCCGGATGCCTCCATGTTACAAAAGAAACTGCTGTTTTAATTGAAACATTACAGGCAGCAGGCGCAAAAGTAAGCTGGAGCGGATGTAACCCCCTTTCCACCAGTGATGAAATTGCTGCTGCATTAGCTAAGAACGGAATTGAAATTTATGCATGGCACGGAATGAATGTTAAAGAATTCTACTGGTGCATTGAAAGAACACTTGATATGAAACCTAATTTAACATTGGACGACGGTGCTGATTTAATTTTTACCGTTCATAACAGATTCCCCAAGCTTGCAGAAAATATAATAGGCGGAACAGAAGAAACCACCACAGGCGTTCACCGTTTAAGAGCTATGGCTGCCGATAAAAAATTACTTTATCCCGTTATTGCAGTTAATGATGCAGAAACCAAGTGGGATTTTGATAACGTTTACGGTACAGGCCAGTCTTCACTTGACGGTATCCTTAGAGCTACTTCTGTTTTACTTGCAGGAAAGAATTTTGTTGTTGCAGGTTTCGGACATTGCGGCAAAGGATGTGCAATCCGCGCTAAAGGACTCGGTGCAAATGTTATTGTTACCGAAGTTAAAGCTACCGCTGCTTTAAAAGCTACACTTGAAGGTATGACTGTTATGACAATGGATGAAGCCGCTAAAGTGGGCGATATTTTTATTACAGCTACAGGTGTTAAAGATGTAATTATTAAAAAGCATTTTGAAAAAATGAAAGACGGTGCAATCATCTGCAATACCGGACATTATGATTGCGAAATCAATATCCCCGATCTTGAATCTGTTTCCAAAAAGAAAAGAACAGTGCGCGCTAACAACGAAGAATATACTCTTAAGAACGGTAAAAAAGTTTATCTGCTTGCCCAGGGAAGACTTGTAAATCTTGCCGCTGCTGAAGGACACCCGTCCGAAGTTATGGATATGTCTTTTGCTAATCAGTTTATGTCGCAGTTACGCCTGGTTAAATATGACAAACAGGGCATTTTGCTTGATCCCGAAGTTATTGATATTCCGGAAGAGCAGGATCAGGAAATTGCCGGACTTAAATTAAGAACCATGAACTACAAAATTGATAAACTTACCGAAGCTCAAAGACTCTATATGGATGATTACAGCGCAGGTACGTAATCAGTTAGTTATATATTTGTTTACAAAGAGGCTGCCAATGGCAGCCTCTTTTATTATATATGGGGATTGTTAATTTAATTTATACTGTCACGATTCGATCGTGACAGTCCCAGGAGATTTTAGCAGGGCATGGTCGCACCATGCCCAAGAATTGAATTGCCATAATGTAATTTAGAAATACCCGAGCATTCATTAAATGAACCTATCGGTAAGGGTAGGGATTAATATGCCGACTAAATGCATTGGTCTTTATGCCAAAGAAGATTTGCTCATATTTTTTATAATTACATTTGGCATTTAGCTGGGCATGGTCGCACCATGCCCAAGAATTGAATTGCCATAATGTAATTTAGAAATACATGGGCATTCATTAAATGAACCTATCGGTTAGGGTAGGGATTAATATGCCGACTAAATGCATTGGTCTTTATGTCAAAGAAAATGTGCTCATATATTTTATAATTGCATTTGGCATCTGTATCTTGCCCTTTTCTCTGGAGAAAAGGGCGAAAAGAGCTTGCGCCGAAAAAGAATTACTAAAATTTCACTTCGTTCAGCGGCGATAAAAGAACTCCTCGTCCGCCAATTTGATAGGCGGCCTCGTCAAACAGCTTTTATCGCTTAACGCTTCACTTCACGAAATTTCTTAACGTAATTCTTTTAATGCGCCTGTAAGATAAAATATTTTTTCTATTAGGCTTTTATTCTTCCTTTGCAATTATTCTATCCCCATGGCTTTTGGGTGATGACACAACAATAAACTTAATTGGAGAATCGCTTTGGTTTGATAATTTGTGTTTTACTCCTGCAGCAATAAATATTCCTTCATTTTTATATATTTGATGAATCTCCCCTTCTAATTCCATAGTAGCTGTACCTTCGAGAACGAAGAAAAATTGTTTCGCATACTGATGATGATGCCTTACTTCTGATTCCCCCGGAGGGACTTCTTCCTGAATAATAGACAGATCATTATTCTTCAATAAATGCCAGCCATCGCAATTATTTCCCCAATTGTAATGTTCGGTTGAATTAATCGATACTACTTCTGCCATAATGTTCTCTACTGTTTAGGCCGCTCATATTACCTGAATCTAAATTTTTTTTTCGCCCGCCATGGTATACCGTGGCGGGTTGAAACGGGCATGAAGTGACCATGCCCAGCTGAAAAAAACATACCTACTATATTTACCTCGCTTCTTGGCACAACTAATTGTCCTTAATGCAGCGAATACTGTAACCAAATTGTTTATTGCTGATCATTGTTAAATGAATATCGCTGTTATTATACATAAGAACTATATTATGAGCTCCAAAAGGATCAGTATATTCTGTAGAGCTCCAATACTCAGCGCTAATATTTAAATTGAAAAAGAATTTAGATGTTATTCTATAGCCCGAAATAAGAGCTGAAAAGCCGCTTGTGTTTGTTCCTACACCATCTTCCGTTCCCTGGCCAACTTCTTTTAGTGCATTTCCGTTTTGATTTACTGCCTCATCCAAGGTTTGAAATCCATCCGATGTGGGTATATGCCATCCGGTCGGGCAGATTCCTTGTGCACCTTCTGTTGTAACATACTGCATAGCTTCATCCCATTGATATAAACCGCCATATATTACACAGTTGGTTGTATCGTTTCTATAACAATACTTTTCTATTTTACCGTTATTGCTAGGATTCGCCAAAGAATCTATCATTGTACCAACATTAAGATTTTCTTTGAACCAGCATTGTGTGCCTATTTTTATTGTGTTATATGTTTTGCCGGCATAAGTAACTGTCGGTGTGCCCGGGCATGGAAAGCCGGATGTTGTTGTATTTACAATTAAGCTGCCTACATTTAGGCTGCCGCCTGTTATTTGCGGTAATCCGGTA
>TBL_comb47_HYPODRAFT_10005176_pt1 | contig 14663 bp, 6 predicted proteins | sample TroBogypolimnion_40_FD_10682 | JGI IMG/M metagenome (IMG submission 10682)
TTATTACCAGAGGTGCTTAGACTTACTAAGCAGGGGCCTTGTCAGAGGTCTTCCTGCGCTTCATCTTGGCGCAGCACTCCTCACACTCCCCCCTTATCTTTTCATGGGTGCATGGACATTCTTTGCATTCATGTTTGCTTCTCCCATGGGCACACATAGCGGATCCTCCACAGTCTACACAGAAAGCCTTTCTTTTTCCATGAGGGCAATATGAAGATCCGCCACAATCCTTGCAAGTTGACCTGATTCTCTTGTGAGGGCATATCTGTGACCCTCCACAGTCTACACAGCAGCTCTTGTCTTTCCCATGTTGGCAAATGGAAGGTCCTTTACACTCTTTGCAGCGGTACTTGAGTCTGTTATGCACGCAGAAATTCGGCCCTCCACACTCCTTGCACTGTGTCTTTCTTCTATTATGGATGCAGAAACTAGATCCTCCACACTCCTTGCATGAAACTTTAAGCTTTCCATGGGCACATAAATGGGATCCACTACACTCCTTGCAATGGCCCTTTTGTCTCTCATGGGGACATATCTGGGATCCACCACACTCCTTGCACTGTGACCTGATTCTCTCATGAGGGCATATCCGGGATCCGCCACACTCCTTGCAGGTTGACTTGATTCTCTCATGAGGGCATATCTGGGATCCGCCACACTCCTTGCAAACCTTTTTTTGCTTTCCATGAAGGCAAAGCTTCGGACCTTTGACTCGAGACTTTCCACCTGTCTGCTGAGTAATAGGAGCGTCGCCTATGGCTGGATCCTCTACATCCTCCTGCTTTATGATAGGAGCATTGCTTGGGGCAGGACCCCGTGCAGTATCCTGCTGAGGAATGGGAGAATCGCTTGGGGCAGGATAGTCGTTCTCCTGCTTAATTATAGGAGCATTGCTTGGGGCAGGATCATCTGCACCTTTATCCATGCCATCCCATTCACTCCCTACAGCATGCCCTTCAACGCTCTCCCCAGTGTCCTGTCCAAACAGTCCTAAAAGACCCTCTTCCTCCCAATCTGCTTGCCTGCTTGGGAAACTGGGTTCAGTCACTCCTGATTCTGGTAAGTTAGTATTCATAATAAAACATATGGAATGTGCACACCCTGGGAGGGCTTAAATAGTGCAGCTGGAGACACACACAGGCCAATCCTGACAGGGGTGAAGTAATGAGTTATTTTCGATTTATGACGAATTATGTAAATGGGGAGGGGGCTTGGCAGGTCCTAGAGGTGAAACAGAATTCTGAAAACGTGATATCATGTGATATCACGTGATATCATCTCCCTACTTCTCTCTCTCTCTCTTTATTATTTTATAATAATTATAATTATTATTATTATTTATAATTATTATTATTATTATATAATATTATATAATATTTTATAATATTATAAAAAGTACTTTATAATGAGAGAGAGAGAGAGGTAGGGAGATGATATCACGTGATATCACATGATATCACGTTTTTGGATTTCAGTTTCCCCTTAGGGACTCCCCTGGCCAGACCTTAAAAAAAAGTCACAAGGGGGGACGTGTCACTTTTTTAACGAACATAATAGGTACATACCAACTGGTCAAAAGTATCGGTTCTGTTTGAATTAAAAAAAACCCACCATGGATTCCCCTGCTCCCTTGTTTGTGCCCAACCAGGTGGTGAACTGGCCCCTGATTGAATCTGTCCATCCCAGATCTCCCCTGCTTTTAGGCGTCTGGCGGAAGTTCCTTGACGAGTGCAATCAGTTGAGCGTTCAAGTCAGAAAGGTGGAGATCTCTGTCATTCGTGACAATGTGTTCATCACTGCTGAAGTGGAGCGTGTGGGCGAGTCCTACGGGCCTGTGTTTTGGCATGGCTATGCAGATGAGACAGACTCGTGGGGCAATGGTCGGGACTCTGATGGGGAGGATATGCCCGAAGAGGACAGGAGTGTGGCCTCCACTGGGTCAGCCTACAGCGACCGTGGGCAGGACAAGGTTGGTTGGTTCCAAGTGGTTGCCTCAGTGAAAGAAAACAATTCCATGCCAGTACCGAAAATTCATGTGTTCACTGGTGTGGTAGAGGACCATGAGCCCTACAACGAAGTGGGCTTCGCCTATGGTGGTGCACTAGTTGGTGCCTCTGGTGGCCAGTGTCTCGAGTGCATCCTTCGCCAGCCGGGCCCAGGCACCCTTGCATACGAGTGGATGGGCACGCAAAAAACCCCAGGTGGCATTAAGTATCAGAACGCTGCTATATTTATGAGGCTGGAGCAATGGACAGGCCCATGCTTGCCTTCGAGCCCATGTCCTGCGCCATCCTGTGCGCTCTGTGCAGGCCCAAGTATTTGGCCACAGCCCCCAGGATGAGGGTCTGGCTGAGGAGAAGCTCTGAGTCGGTGAGGGAGGCGCTACTGGAGGAGTATACTGCCCTGTGGCAGGATCCCCATGCTGACCAAGGCCTCCTGTTTGTGTCCGTGGCTCTCCTGGCCCTACTTGCAGCGATGCACTTCAGGGGGAGGCTGGGTTTATTACATCGGCGTAATACATCCCAAGCGATAAACATTTTTAAAACGGATTAAACTTGGGAGTGCTTGAGCGCCCACGTGTCCTCCTTGTACCGCTTGCCCCCCGCCATGAGCAGGCTGTCAGTGAGGGTCTTTTTCAGGGACCTGCTGAACATGCCCATGACACAGGCCAGCCTGTGCTGCTGCAGGACCCTAGGGATGACGACCATGTCGGAGAGCATGGGGGCGACCCCCTCCAGCTTCCACCCGTGGTCCTCCCCTGGGGTGTAGGTGCTCACGCTGCAGTGGTACTCCAGGAGCCTGTAGGACTTGGACACCTCAGACGACTCCGCCTTTTTCGCCTCGCATCCCAGTCGCTCCAAGTGGTCGTAGGGCTCCGTGGGGATTTTGTGGATGTCCCCGTTGACCCTGGCGTAGGAGTCCAGGCTGATGCTCTGGGCCCAATCCCCAGTGACCAGCACGAGGACGGGGTGGGACTTGAACGTCTCGACGTTGCTCCTCCTGATGCGTTGGACCTCCCTCAGGCTGTCAAGGCGCAGGGACGGCAGGAATTCCTTGGTCACTGTGGTGTGCCTGGCGTGGCTGAACTGGAACTTGTCCCTGTTGGTTGGTCTGGTGTAGACGGCCTGCTGCCACGGGACGCTGTGCATTCTGTATCCAGGAGCAAATTGTTTTTATCCGGTCTGATTTGAATTTGACTCAAAGCCGGCTCCAGGGCCGTGTGCAGCTCCGTGTTGGTCTGGTGTAGACGGCCTGCTGCCACGGGACGCTGTGCATTCTGTATCCAGGAGCAAATTGTTTTTATCCGGTCTGATTTGAATTTGACTCAAAGCCGGCTCCAGGGCCGTGTGCAGCTCCGTGTTGACGTGGACGGGCATCTGGAGCATGGACTTGCTGTAGTAGTCGCTGTCGATCTGCAGGTTGTTGATGACCGTGACCAAGGAGTGGACGCGGAATGCGTCGTGGGAGACGGACGGGCTCAGGGGGTACTTGAAGTGGATGTGCAGGTGGTACACGCTGGGTGGGTAGTGTATGTAGGCCATAACCTGGTCGGGGTCCACGCCCGTCTCTGCCTTGATGGTCTGGCAGGCCTGCACGTAGAGCCTGGTGAGCATGGGCACGTGGCACCCCCTCAGGTCCCTAAGCGTCCTGAGCCGCACATCCGTGACCACTGCCAGCCAATGGAAGGACGGGTGGAGCCTCCTAGTGCGCCATTTCAACGGCTTTGAGAGATTATAGGCGCCGTAATCGCTGTTGTATATGGCCTTGCAGCTGTTACCCCATGTTTGGAGCTGGCTGTGAAAGGTGTCCACATCGGGCAGGAGGACAAAGTCGTTCGTGCGCAGCTTGACCCTGTCTGCCTCCCTCTTGTGCGACAGGACATCGTGTATCCACTGCTTGCAGGGGCGCGCCACCTCTTTGCTAATGTAGGACTGCATGGAGTGACTGGTGTGCATCTCAGGGGTCTCTAGGACCAGCCGCCTCTCTCGCATGTGTGTGTTTGTATGTGTTTGTATATGTACATACTGGATTATATACTGGACGCGTACGGACCCGATGTTATTTGGCCTGTTTTGGCTTTGCACAATTTATATATCACATGATGGCGTGGGAGGGAGCATCTGCTGGAGCAGCAGGCTCAACCTTTTCAGCCTTTGCAACCTTTTCAGCCTTTTCAGCCTTTTCAGCCTTTTCTGCCTTTTCTGCCTTCTCAACACCTTCAACGCTGCCAACCTCCTCCTTATCCAGCATCTCCTCGTCCCGGTAGTGCTTCTCCTTCACGTAGCCATCCACGTGACGCTCGGCATCCGCTATCTGGGTCTTGGCATGGTCCAGGCGCTTCTGGAGCTTTGTGATGCGCGAGTCAATGGTCTCAAGGTCGAGCCGGCGGTGTGGCCGGGCCGGGGTCCGCTTGCCCTTGGTGGCTGCTTTGTTGGTGGAGGTCATCTTTGTTGGTTGGATGTTTGGGGTTCCAGCCCACAGCATCCGCGAGTTTCGATTTCTTTTTTGTGTTTTAAATTTTTAAATTTTAATTTTTTTAGTAGTGAGTGACTGATCTAAATTTGTTTTTTTAGTAGTGAGTGACTGGTCTACACAAGTGTTTCGATTGAGGTTGGTTGCTTGGATGGAATGTAGTCATCCGGGAGATCTATGGGGTCATAATGAGGCTCTCTGTCGGCTGCTGCCTCGATGTAACTCAGGTGAACTGTGGGTACACTGGTTTTGTCTGGATGTATGTAGGACAGGTAGAGGCGAGCTGTATCCGACGAGTCCACTATCCACAGGACGATATTGATGTTGAAAATCTTTGCTATGGCGATTACCTCAGATCCATTTGCGTACATCCCCCTTGGCGTACACATCTTCCTGGCATAGACAGCCCATGCGCGTTCAAATTCTTGGTATGAAAAATGAAAGATTGGGTTTGTTTCCTCAGTGTCGATGACCATATATGGTACTAGATGTGCATATGCTGGGTCGTCCCCTATGTGCTGGTTCAGGATATGTATTTTTCTCAGGCAGGGGTAGGTGTCAATGTACTCCACAGCCAGCCTGCGGAGGATGGCTGTCACAGGCAGCCTGCGGAGGATGGCTGTGTCTATGGTCAGATTTAGAAGCATCTTTATGGAGGTGAAGAAGCAATCCCCGTCTGGGGTGGCCTGGTAGACTGAGAAGAACCTTCCATCTTCGCCTAACCCTGGATCAGCTATGAATACCTTGTGTCCAGTCCCAGATGGGCTGTTGATGGAAAGATCCCTTGATCGTATGGATTCTGCAGCAGTCCCCTGCCATCTCGCGACGTCCATTGATTTAACCCTCTCATTTGCCAGCCTTTCTTTCCAGTCTGCTGTATTGATCACTGCTTGCCTTGCTGCAATTCTCTCTGCCATAGTGGGAATGTGGGGTGGAGTTGGGGCTTGGGCTGGGGCTGGGATTGGGACTGGGATTGGGGCTGGGATTGGGACTGGGATTGGGGCTGGAGGATTTAGAAGGCCTGGAGGTTGGTCTTCCTTTGGAGGGATGGAAGGATTAAATATGCTTGGAATATATGTGTACGGGATATCAGTGGGTTCGTGGTTACACAAGTGGAGAGTTAATGCATCAGTGCCAACCACCTCAGAAGATTCAACATCTGCATCGCTGGTGCCATGAGCATTCCATGATATTATGTTGACGTGAAATATCTTTGCTGTTGCTGCAATCTCTGAACTCCCTGCTGCCATATCAGATTTCAGTCTGGTTTCATACAATTTCCATAATTGGTCGAAATACTCCACAGAGAACAAAAAATCTCCAGAGTCGATTTTCATCTCCTTGGACTGAATTTCTTTTAGAAACATGTTGTCCTTGGAGGTGTGCTCATTAAGAATCTTAATTCTGTCAAGATAACCATAGGAAAGCTCATACGAATATATCAATTCACGCAATTGATGGACAGTCATTCGCAGATTCAATAGTATTATCACGGACACGAAAAAGCTGTTTGAGTTCCTGGGAGTTTCAAAGACCTTGAAATTTCCATTTGAAGAGTAGACCAGATCCGAATCAGCTCGCAAGTGGATTAGATGAAATTCGCCTACTGGAAGCGTTCGTTTAAAAATACTTTTCTTAACTGCCCTTTGCTCTGCCTTGATGTCAAGAGGTGTAACTTTTTCAACTCTTAAACGATCCCCCCATTTCCTGTTGTTGACCTGTATTTCTGTTTTTTTCCTGCGTTCTTCTGGCGTTAGGGCTTTCGTTGCTTCAACATCTTCCTCTGTTTTCCTTGATTTTCTCAACAATCTTTCGGCATAATCTGCTTCTCTCTTTTTTTGTTGCTCCTCTTCGAGTTCCCTGGCCTCTGTTTCTCTCTCCATCTTCTCAAGGGCCTCTTGATATTCTTTTTCAGTTCTCTCTTCCGCTGCCACTCTTTCTCTCTCCTTACGGGCCTCCCTGTCCTCGTCCTCTTCATCGCTGGAAGTATGTTCAGGATCGTCATCATTGCGCGTATTTCCTCTGTTTTCCCGAAGATCAGCGCTGTGCAGATAGCTACTCTCTTCATCAATTGCTAAAGGGCCAGATGGTATAAAGTAATCCTGCATCTCAATCTCTGGGACTGGACGGAAAGTGCTGTTGAAGAATTGCTTGAATGAATGATTTAATTTCCTCGCCTCTGCCCAGTGCTCTGCAACAACACTGCCAGTCTGTTGATTTACTGGTTTATAGGGGAAATTGAGGGGTCCGAATATTTCAGGGCATTTGTGGAGGATCTCTTGTTGTGTTCCATTATCTGAAAGGAAATCAGCATAACTGTGCCCAAACTTCACTTTGAAGACCTTCCAGAACAGCCTTCTAGTCTCCAATTGTCTACTGCTTCTGACCATTGACACTTTAGAGTAGTCTTGGTAAGTGCACCATAATCCATAGTCAGTGGAGTCCTCTCCCTGCTTCTCATCCTCTGGGCGTAATGCTTCTTTAAAGGGTTCTTTTTTAATCATAGCGTGTGCAAAGTACACTCCTATTTTGGCATAGTAGTCATAGTAACGCGCCCTGGCTTCATCTGTTGCGTTCCACAAGGCGTTGTTATAGACATTGCCTACCTGCTCTACTGTTTGGGACGTGTAGTGACTGAAGCCCTCGTTCTTCAATCTGATGCTCAGTTGTTCTGGTAGGCGCATATTCAACGAGGCCCAGCCATTACTGGCGCGTCTCCTATCTCGAATGAATGTTTCAAATGCCTTGGTGTACTCCTCAGTTCGAATGCACAGCAAAGTTGGGTCCAAGGCTACAAGCTCTTGTACAGTATAATAACCATTGCCTGCGGAGACGTCAACTGTATCGGCAGAGAAGCAAAAGACGTAAAATTTTCTTGTATCCTCATCCCAGTACCAGTTGATTGGGTTAGTTACATACTTGTAAAAGAGATCAACGCGGCTCCTGTACAGTTTTCTTTTGTCTGTGACATACGCATCATGATCCTTGCTGCTGATTTTGACCATCTTGGGTTTGAACTCTTCCAGAGCGTTATTGTACCCCCAGTAGCGCTCAAACATGCAGCCATGCTGGCCTGTGGGATTGGTGCGTATATCATTGCTTCCCTGGTGGAGCGCTGCCCTCCTAATAACCAGCGTTTCCTTGCTTGGGTGTGCCAGCTGCATGATCCACGCCTGCCTAAATGTGATCACGGGGTTCTCATATTCCTGTAGAGGCATTCCCTCAGATCCAAATGCCACATTGATCTGCCCTGGAAGCCCATGCACAATGAAGAAGAATCGAAGTGCCTCGAATGAACTTTCGTAGGGGGATAGGTAGTTATAATTTCCATCACTAGTGACATATTCCTTCTTGGCATTCTCCTGCCTCTGGTAAGCAGGTGTGGTCTTCTTGTCCACACGACTGGACCTAACGTTGAGACGTCCACTTTCCTGTTCGAAATCCTCTGTTTCAGAAACCCGCTGAACCCTCTGGTATTGTGTGGGATTGGTACAGCTGATTTCCACGTTTGCAGAGTAGAGCTCTTCTGTACTTGTCTTGGATTGCACTTTAAACTCGAGTCCATGTATGAGCTTAATGCAATCTGGGGCTAGGGAGAACGCATGTCTGCCTATACCAATCTTATCAGAGAGCGTGATTGCCAGGCCCTCTAAGGTAGTATTTTCGTTTACTTCTATGTAAAGTGCACAATTGGAGCTGGTTGGTACCCACTTGCTCCGTTCCTGATCTGATGGGTCAAATGACCACACCTGTCTACAGTAATCCTGCCAGTAGTATTCTCTGTTAGTGGGGTTGAACCAGACATCAGGATCATCAAATCCATCGGACCATAAGGGAAAGGACACAGTTCTGTGTTTCCACAGAGAACTGCGCCTGACTTCGTCCAAAGTGCAAGATGCCTTTCTGTCAACTGGTAGGATGTATGACTGGTCGTTACTGTGCAGAAGAAGGTGGTAAAGGTCTCCTTTTCTTTGCAGTACACCCTGTGGCGGTCTGTTGAATTGAAGGGTTTTTGTATTGTGTTCAATGATAGTGTCCTGGTGCTGGATTTTTTCAGTGATTTGCACTATATCTCTCATAAACTTGTCTCGTCTATTAAAAAAGAAGCGTTCTGTGAGTTCATTTGTCGATTTTGTATTGTACTGTGGCAGGGCTGTTTCAGCTGATAATGACTTGTATGGCGAGACTCTTGAGAATTCCTTTGTTGGGAACTCTGTTTGTGTGTACTGTACTACAGTCCCTTGTAGTACACGCAATAAGAAACGTGCCAGATCGTCAACTGCCTTGTTTAAATCAGACTTTGCTGCACCAAGAAGTTTTTCCAATCTATCCCTCTCCTTGGTGGCGTCTGTGAGCAAATTTAAATGCACAGTATCCTCTGCATTTCCACTTACAAAAATTTCGTGCTCTTCGTTCCATATCTTTGCATGTTCTTTGATAAAAGAATCGCGCTGGGCATTCTGTAGTGGCCTTAATGCGTTTAGGCTGTCTGAACGTTCCTGGCCAGTGAGGGATTCGTCGTCTGTAATTAAGGCAGCTTCGTTACTTAGGCTGGCTGCGAATGCATGGTATTCCTCAAATTCATCAAACATCCTAAACGCTCCCTCGAAGAAAAAAGGAAAGTTTAAGTTGATTGGGATACTGGTCCCATTTTTTACAGTGTAGTCCACATTTCGTTCACTGTCCCAGTACCCTGCCAATCGCTGGTGGATGCGCATGCTGGCTATTCTCCTGAATTCAGCCGGCACGTTGTATCTGCACTGCGCCCTGACAAAATAACGCTTCTCTATATTGGTTGAATTGAACAGCTCACACACCTCGAAATGCCTGTCAGCCATCCCAGACAACTGTGACCTGACCAGGCTGTGCAGATTCCTGCTGTAATCTCCTGCTGCCTTCCTCATCCAAGACGCATGGACTTCTGCCACTTTGTTTTCGAATGCATCGTCATACGTGTACGGAACAAAGCGCTTGTCGTTGTTTGGGGCGATTTGTTCACAGCTGGTTTTTAATTCTTCCCTGAACTGTGGATAGCACGCGATTAGCTTTTGATCAAACTGGTTCATAGTGAAGGCGGCAAGTACTCTCAAAGGGGGTATGTTATCCTCTAGGTGTCCCTTCAAAGCAACAATAGTGGCATCAACTGCATTGACGAGCTGGTGTCTAAAAGTGAGGAGGTTTTCCGAAAACGTGACAAATTCTGTGAAATTGGTTCTAACGTTGATCAGTCCGCTGTCCTCGTCCTTTCCTTCAAATGCAGGCAGCTGTAGCTTGTTCTTGAAGATGCTTGACCACAGATCTGGCTGAGGAGCATCATCAACCTTTAGGTTTATATCCATCCTGTTGATATTCACTGTCTTCGTTTTTACATTGATTGGTATATGCATGTAGATCATCAACTGTCTCAACTGATCAAGTGCAAGTACTCTCGATTCAACTTGCCTCTTGATTGAATCGTAAAATGCCCTGTATCTACTTGCCCACTCCCCTGACTGTGTTGGGTCCACCTGCTTGAATTTCCTGGGCATGATGCGAGTGGGGGCTCCATTAACCACCAGGTAGTAAACTGTGTTGAGGTGAGTGATTCCGGTTCTGTAGTCAAACACATTTGATATGCTGAGACCTTCAGATTTCACCTTGATGAACTCGAATATGCGCGCCTTGGCAGACTGTGCCATTTCTTGTAGCCCCATTCTAGGCTCAACAACAGCAAACCTGGGGGTGATGATGTCAGTAGGTTCCCATTTTCTGAATTGGGTGATGGGAACTCGGTTCTTGGAGCTTTTATCTGCATGCATCCATTTGTAGGCCTTTGGGCCTTCATACGGTGCTGTGGGGACCAGGAGAGTGTAGACGTCCTGTTCCTTGGTTGATTTGAGTGTGTAGTAAACATTCTCATCTTCAACCCCAGCGTTGAAATTCATGATCACAGCTGGCTCATATATTCTCAGGATTGTCAATACCATGGCGCTCTTTTCGAATATCACGAGACGGAGTTTTTGCTCAGTAGCGATTTTCCCCATGTCCCTGTACTTTGCCATCAATTCTTGTGCCTGCGCAGGGGTGGCCTCTTTGAACCTAGCAGTATCTGTCAGTTTTTTGAATTCGATTTTTTGTACAGGATGTCCTCTAACCCAGGCAGGCAGCGTGGTATCCTGTATATCTGCCTCTGTGTACGTCCTGAAGGTTTTTTGAGTAACCCTGTGCTCCTTTCTGCCTACAGTGAATACTTCTCTGGTGGTTTCAACATCGTTGATGTAATCAGGTCGAATGAGTTCAGGCTCTGAATCATGTTGAATCTCTAGACAGGCCATGATTGCCTCCCCTTCTGCCAGGATTCCACTTGGGCAGCTACGCCCCGACTTAGACCCAACACTCTTCAAGAGAGTCAAGGTAGTACCCTGAAGCAAAAAGACAGCCACTCTGGATAGAAGATGTGCATCGCGGAGGAGCTGAAGCTTTTCAAATGTCCTGTTCGTGTATTCACCCATATAGAGCGCTTCAGACGGCTCTGTTTTCTCATCTGGGAGTTTTTTTCCTTGGAGACTGAAGGCCAAGGACAGCCCTCTGGGGTCACTTGTGAGGACTATCTCCAACATCCCTGGGAGGGCTGAGTGTGTTTCGCGCACCACTATGAAATTAGGAGACGGAATGGGCCTATAGAGGAAATTTTCAGTCCCGTTCTCATTTTGGCTGCAGTAAGTTCTGCTGATCAAGTGAAGAGTCTCCATAGTGAGCGGCGTCTCATCTGACACGGACGGATCGATGAAATAGGCCTGGGCAAGGCGTTGGAAGACAGTCTTCTTGTAAATATGGTATCCCCTCATTTTGCTGATGCTTCCAATGCTCTCTCCCAAGTGAAAGGAGGAGTCACAGACTGAACCCAGCTTGTGGCACACGTCCCCCTTGACAAACCCCAGAGTGGAGATACAAGTGTAGATAGCTGTGTTTCTTGGATGTTGGTAGCGACTTGTGAGGAAGTCTCTCTCCTCAGGGGTCTCCTGGGCAGTTTTGATCCTCCTCTCCCTTCTGGTTGGTTGTTGAGAGTCCTCCCCTCCTGCCTTTTCCATGCTTTCGTCGGTACCATCAGTATTGTCCCTTCCTTCTTTGCCTCCCTCCTCCTCATCATAATAGTGTGGGATGGTGGCATTATCAACACACATGCCCACCAGTTCGTTCTCCATCCATATTGTTTCCACTCCTAGACGCATATAACGAGCAAAGAAGCAATTTATGAAGTGTTCCCTTTTGGAGTACGCCTCGTTGCGCATGAGATTGTGGTGCACTCGGACAACTGTGTTCACCAGCTCTGAAGCCATCTTTTCTGCTTTGTCTTGTGTCAGGGTGTGTTTTGTCTTGAGAAAGACAGCCACGTCGCTGATGAAATTGATGATCAGGCAGTTAAATGCGACGTGAGAATTCCACTCGTAATCGCTGCCCTGGTCCCATCCAGCTCTTACCTCGTTGATAATAGTGTCTAACAGCTGGATTTTGTCAAGGCTCTTGGACTCTATCAAGTACTTATGATCTGACTCGTCCTTTTTCTTAAATTGCAGAAGAGTTCTGTGGAGCTCTATCAGACCGTCCACGCCTCTCCTCTTCTTCTTAATCTCTGGGTATTGATACCCCGCTGGCCTGTCTACTGCATCGTCAAATGAGAAGAAGCATTCCTCTCGTCGATTAAAACGCAACACGTCATCATGAGGGAGGGGTAAATGGGTTCCTTGCTGTACGGGGATGTCCAGAGGGAATGCATAAATCGCCTCCAATAGCTCCCCATGCATCTCCTGAAAGTATGACACCTGGGGAAACTTGTAGACGTCTGTGACAAACTTGTGTTTGTTCTCAATAGCTCGTGCGCCCCCCTCTGATGCATGGATGATTTGCAGGTCTTGGGTTTTTTGAATTAGCATCACCTCCTCAGCTGGCTGGATTTTCCTTTTGATGTCATTGTTCGTAATTGATTGGGCTGATGGTGCTGTGTATACAGGAGCTATGTAGTGTGGATTGTATACTGTAAGAGGGACTGCTGGGGCTGCTGGAACTGCAGGGATCGCTGGGACTTCTGGCTCAGTAGGGATCGCTGGGACTTCTGGCTCAGTAGGGATCTCTGGGACTTCTGGCTCAGTAGGGATAGCTAGGACTGGAGTTTCAGGGGTTGGCTGGCCATTTACGCCCAGTAGGAGGGATTGGTATTCCCTAGAGTACCATTGAGGATGCTTTTCGCCCTGCACCCAAGGGAGATGCTCGTAATTGTGGTCTTCGTTGTTTTCCAGGTAGGCCAGGAAATGGGAGTCCAGTGCATCCATGTCGTCGTTAGGATCATAATCTTCTATAACCACATCATCTCCATCAGTGGGGTGTTTATTTCCTGGATCAACAGGATCGTCAACCTTCTTGATATCTGGAGTTGTTTTATCACTGCCAGTAACTTCCAACTGTTCATCTTCTTCCTTTTCTTTTTCAGCAACAGCTTTATCATCCCTAACAACTGATTTTTCAAAATCCTCCTTCCTGTTTTCCACTTTAGCAACCCCCAATAGATGGTAGAAGTCCCCTGTGGGCTTGCCTCTTGTCAAGTGTATGTTATGGGTGTTTACGTCATACGAAGTGAACTGGATCAATGGCACCACCACCCCATTGTCCTGCGCTGGATCTGGATGCTGTTTCAGGATGTTCTTATTTCCGTAGACGTTTTCCTTTTTGAATCGGAAACTGAGATTCTGCTCATCTGCCAGGTAGAATAGCAGATTCAGGTTGCTATACTCAGCCTTCAAATTGGGAAGGTTATTCATGGTGGTGCAAGCCTTCAAAGGTATGCCCACAATGCTCAGGATCCAAAATTGCTCCTTTGTCAGTACAGGGTTTTCCCCCGTCTCCATTGCCTTTGTGAGAGGAACGACCAATTTCTCTTTGATAACAGCAACACTCCCCTTGACGTTCTTAGTGTGCTCGCCAAAGCTGACTTCATTGCTGGCGCACAGCAGAACCAGAACAGGTTGTGGTGGATTAAGGAGATGCTTGAACCATTCCTTGATGAAGAAGTGGATGCTGGGTACATTCTCAATTTTCAGCTTGAGGTGGTGTGCTGCAGCTAAAAGACAGCAAAAGTAAAATCCATAATTGTTCCATGGCACTTCAACCACAGCCATTGATGTAATGGGTAGATTTCCCTGAAATTCCCTGACCAGATTGCCTGATTGGTCCTGAATGATATCCACCTTGTCAGGGGCTTTGGCGGGAGCTTCCTTTTTCTTCACATCTGCGTCCTCCACATAGGTCTCTGCAAACTTACTGGAGTGCTTGTCCTGTTGCCAGTCTCCATGGTAGTACGTCACAAGCTCTGATGTCACCAAATCATCACAGTCAACGATAACATAGAAACTGTCATGGCCGTCCACTGTGGTCTGTACTAGCCTGATGAGAGGCCCCTCATTGAAGTTTTCAAGGAACATCTGGTGGAGCACAGGATTTCTTACCCCCTGCTTTACGTCCTTAAAGAATTGTACAGAGAGTCCTGCTATTTTTGTCAGTATCAAAGCCTCCATTATCGTTTCCCTGAACGACTGAATCTCGGACATTTGTCTCGCCCAATCTTGTTCTATGATTAGGGATTGGTAATAGGACGGGTTTTCTTCGTATTCTGCAACCATATCATCCATAAACACAGCCCTATTTGTCTCATCATTTTCGTCTGTACAGTAATCAATGACAGTTTTGGGCAGAGTCAGCCTTGCCCCAAGATTTGTCTGGACATCAGCGAAGATCTTGAGGCAATTGGCGAGCCCCAAGCCAGTTTGGGTCCAGTCTTTGGGGTATAGTCTGTAAACTTTCTTGTATTTCTGTTTCTCTGGTATGCTTGCTATGAGCTGATCTGATGGTTTGAGATGATCCAATAAGCCAGTATCATACAGGTTAATCAGGGTTCTCCACTCCTTTACATCACCCACAGTTGAAGGGCAGCTAAACCCACCACTGTTGTGCTCCACAACTGCCTCTTCTACCTGATCTTTCATATCTGGCTTTATAGGTCTCCGTTTCGGGTCGCTGCCATAATCATCCGATTTGGCATTCCTGTTTGTGCCGCCATCTCTTTTCTTCCCTTTGACACCTTCTTCCATTGCACCTTCTTCCATTGCAAGGAACCGACTTATCAGCACTTGCTCAGATAGTGAGTTAAGTTGTCCAGA
>TBL_comb47_HYPODRAFT_10005178_pt1 | contig 14660 bp, 14 predicted proteins | sample TroBogypolimnion_40_FD_10682 | JGI IMG/M metagenome (IMG submission 10682)
GGTTCGCCGCCATCGACGACCGCCGTGTGGCGGAGCTGCTGACCCGGATCGCCAGCTGGGGCTACGTGGTCGCCGCCAGCCAGTACCGCGGCAACGCCGGCGGCGAGGGCCGGGAGGAGTTCGGCGGCAGCGACCTGGACGACGTCCTCAACCTGATCCCGCTGCTGGAGGCGGAGCCGGGCGCGGACCCGGAGCGGATCGGCATGTACGGCGGCAGCCGCGGCGGGATGATGACCTACCTGGCGCTGGCCAGGACCGACCGGATCCGCGCGGCGGTGGTGCGCTGCGGCGTCTCCGACCTCACCGGCTGGCGGGGGGACCGGGACGACATGGAGGAGGTCTTCGCGGACCTGATCCCCGGCTTCGATCCCGAGGACGACGGGCCCCTGCTGGCGCGCAGCGCCATCCACTGGGCGGACCGGCTCTGCCCGACCACCCCGATCCTGCTGCTCCAGGGCACGGCCGACTGGCGGGTGAATCCGGCCTCCGCGTTGCGCTTCGCCGAGCGGCTGCTGGCGGTGAAGCATCCGTTCCGGCTGGTCATGCTGGAAGGCTCCGACCACGCCCTCACCGAGCACGCCGCGGAGCATCACCGGCTCACCCGGGAATGGTTCGACCGCTTCGTGCGGGACCGGGCGCCGCTGCCCGATGTGGAGCCCCACGGCGACTAGGTGCTGCCGGCAAGCCCAGCGCGGCTGCAGGAAATGATGAAGGGGTCAGTTTCAGGGCGAGCGGTTCCCCCTACATCCCAAACATCGGCGTCCATCCCTGTTCCAGCAGGGCCGGCGCAGGTATGGGTCGGAGCGTAGGTTACTGGATGTCCTTGACCTCTAGTAGGAACTGGCCTCCGTCAATAGTGTCATGTGCTCCGCCGGCAGTTCCAGCTCCCCAGCCGCCAGCAGGCTCTCCAGCTGCCCGATGGAGGTGGCGCTGGCGATCGGGGCGGCGATGTTGGGCTGCGCCAGCAGCCAGGCCAGGGCGATGGTGGCCTGGGCGGCGCCGGTCGAGGCAGACACGGCGGCGAGGGCCTGGAGGATCTTCTCGCCCCGCCCGTCGAAGCCCTTCCTCACGTTCCCTTCGCGCGGGACGCCGTTCGCGTCCTCCCGGGTCCGGTACTTGCCGGTCAGGAAGCCCGACGCCAGCGAGGAGTAGGGGATCACGCCCAGCCCGTACTTCGCCGCCACGGGCGCCAGGTCCGTTTCGTAGTCCTGCCGGGCATGCAGGTTGTACTTGGGCTGCAGGGTGACGTAGCGGGCCGGCCCCGCCTCCATGGCCTGGGCGAGCCGGCTTCCGGTGAAGTTCGACGCGCCGACGTACCGGACCTTCCCGGCCTGGATGAGGTCGTCGAAGGCCTTCAGGGTCTCTTCCACGGGGGTCGATTCGTCGTCCTGGTGGGACTGGTAGAGGTCGATGCGGTCCGTGCGCAGGCGGCGCAGCGAGCTCTCCACCGATTCCTTGATGTAGGCGGCCTTGAGTCCCTTCTTCCCCCCGCCCATGTCCATGCCGACCTTGGTGGCCAGGACCACCCGGTCGCGCCGGCCGCCCTGGGCCAGCCAGGCGCCGATGATGGTTTCGCTTTCGCCGCCCTCGTGCCCGGGCACCCACCGGGAATACATGTCGGCGGTATCGATGGCGTTGAAGCCGCGATCCACGAAGGCGTCCAGGATCCCGAACGAGGTCGCCTCGTCGACGGTCCAGCCGAAGACGTTGCCGCCGAGCATCACCGGCGCGATCTGAAGGTTGTTGTCCCCGAGGGGCCGCATGCGCATAGTCGTTCTCCGTGCAGCGGCCATTGTCGCACAGTGGGACTACGCCAGGGCGGCGCCGAAGCTCGCCAGCAGCCGTTCCGGATCCGCCGCCGGGAAGCTTTCGTTCACCTTGAGGTAGAACCCGCCGCCCTCGGGCTGAGGCATCAGGATCCCGTCCGCCTCCAGGCGCGCGCTGAACCGGCCGGGATCCAGGCCCGGGCCCAGCTCGATCCGGAACACGTTGGTGCCGTTGGCGATATCCAGGAGGGTCAGGCCCTCCAGCGCGCCCAGCCTGGGCTTGAAGGCTTCGGAGGCGGCCACCGCCCTGGCGAACCGTTCCCGGAAGCCCGCCATGCGGGCCATGGCGCTGGCGGCGAAGATCCAGGCCTGGTGGAGGCCTCCGCCGAACATCCGCCGCTCGTGGTACATGCCGTCGATGAGGGCGGCGGGGCCGGCCAGCACAGCGCCGCAGGGGGAGCCGAAATACTTGTAGAGGGAAAGGTAGACGGTGTCGAACGGGGCGGCGTAGGCGGCGGGTTCGATGCCGGAGTAGGCCGAGGCGATGAACAGGCGCGCGCCGTCCAGGTGCAGGCCGATGCCGCGCTCCCGGGCGAAGCCGCAGATGCGCTCCATCTCCGTGCGGTCGAACAGCTCGCCGTGGCGCCGGCGCACCGGGGTCTCCATCACGATGGCGCCGATGTCGACCTTCACCCGGGAGGAGTCCGCCCGGTCCAGGGCGTCCCGCACCTCGTCCAGGGTGAAGCTGGCGCTGTCCTTGCCCAGGGGCACCAGGTTGATGCCGCTCAGCTGCTGCAGGCAGTCGCCGGAATCGTTGTAGAGGTGGCCCTGCTCCTGGCCCAGCACGCGCCGGGCGCCCTTGGCCAGGGCCCGCACGGCCAGATGGTTGGCCAGGGTGCCGGTGGGCATGAAGATCGCCCGCTCCTTCCCGAGCAGGCCCGCCGCCGCGGCTTCCAGCTCCGCCACAGCCCCGCCCCGGGAGTAGGTGTCCTCGGGCACCGGCCGGGCCTGGGTGAGCCTGGCCAGGGCCAGGGCGAAGGCGTGGGGCGAGTACTCCGGCTCGTCGTAGCGGAACGAGACTTTCGGCGTGGACTCAGGCATGGTCGGGCTCCGCGAACGACTGGACGAATTCGACGATATCCCGGATCATGGCCGCGAGGATCTGCCGGCCCTTCTCCGCGGTGGCCCGGGTCGGGTCGCCGTTGACTCCGCTGGCGGTGGCCATGCGGGTCTTGAGGGTGATCTTGGGCACGCCGGTGGGGCCGGCGGTGCGGTAGGGGCTCTCCCCGTACTCGCAGACCGCCGCCTCCATGCGCACCAGGTCCGGCCGGAGGGCCAGGAGGTTGGAGGTCTCGCCTTCGTCGGCGTGGCCGCCCTTGGCCGATTCGCAGACCGAACGCGCGGTCTCCGCGCCCAGTCCGCGGATGTCGGTCACGGCCACTTCGATCCCCAGCTCGTTGTGCAGCTCGTAGGACAGGATGGCCATGGGGAAGTGGGTGGAGACGCCGCCGTCGAGCACCAGGAACTTGCGCGCGCCGTGCCGGGCGTAGGCGCGGATGATGTCGGCGACGAACGCCCGGAAGGTGTCGGGGCCGATGGAGACGCTCCCGGGCCATTCGGTGAAGGCCGGAAAATAGGCGTAGTTCAGGGTGGGCAGCAGCAGCACCTCGGCGTCCCGGAGCAGGCCTTCGGCCAGGGCGTCCACCACGAACATGTCGGTGCCCAGCGGCAGGTGGTGGCCGTGCTCCTTCACCCCGCCGCCGATGGGCAGCACCACCACGGGATCCCGCTCCAGCAGCGCCGCCGCCTCGCTCCAGGGCATCTCCGCCAGCCGCCTACCCTTGTTCATCGCCGCCTCCCTTGCTCTTGTACAGGCTCTTGCGCAGCTTCGGATCCAGCACGTCGCGCAGGATGTCCCCCAGCAGGGTCCAGCCCAGCACGAAGGTGACGATGGCCAGGGACGGGTAGACGTAGGTGTACCAGTATAGGAACGGGCTGCCGGTCACCCCGAGCACCCAGCCCCGGGAGAAGTTGATCATCTGGCCCCAGTCGGCGAAGCCCGGCTCCGCCCCCACCCCCAGGAAGCTCAGGGAGGCGGCGATCAGCACCGTGGCCCCGATGTCCAGGGAGGCCAGCACGAAGGCCGGGAAGATGGCGTTGGGCAGGACGTGGCGGAAGAACAGCCGGGTCGAGCTCATGCCGATGCTCCGGGCCGAGTTGACGAAATCCTTGCCCTTGATGGCCAGCACCTCGCCGCGCATGATCCGCGCGTACTGGCGCCAGCCGAACACGATCAGGGCGATGATCATCTTGTCCAGGCCCTTGCCCAGGACGATGCTCATGACGATCACCGCGATCAGGAACGGGAAGCTCATGAACAGGTCGGTGACGCGCATGACGATCTCGTCCGCCCAGCCGCCGATGAACGCGCCGATCCCGCCCAGCAGGACCCCGATCACCAGCGAGACCGAGACCACCACCAGCCCGACCCGGAAGGCGTTGCGGCTGCCCCATACGATGCCGTACAGGATGTCGTAGCCGCCGCCGGTGGTGCCCAGCCAGGCCTTGGCCGAGGGCGGGCCGGGAATGGAGGAGTAGCTGATCCGGGCGATGGCGTACGGGGCGTCGGCGTGGGCCGGGGGGCACAGCGCCGGGGCGGACAGGGCGATGACCGCCCAGAACAGGATCAGCAGCACCCCCGCCAGGCCCAGGGGGTTTCTCAGGACTTTCAGCAGACTGTCCATCCGGTCACCTCAGCTCGACGGTGGGATCGAGCACCACGTACAGGATGTCGATGACCAGGTTGGTGACGATGATGATCACGCCGATGAGCAGGGAGGCGCCGAGGATGGCCGGGAAATCCAGGCCCTGGGCCGCCGAGACGATGAACATGCCCATCCCGTGGTAGTTGAAGACGGTCTCCACGATCACCGCGCCGCCCAGCATCCGGGCCACGATGGTGCCGCCCAGGGTGACCACCGGCAGCAGCGCGTTGCGCAGCGCGTGCTTGCGGATGACCACCCGCTCCATCAGCCCCTTGGCCCGGGCGGTCATCACGTATTCCTTGTTGAGGGTCTCCAGCAGCGACGACCGGGTCATGCGCAGCACCGTGGAGAGCAGGCCGATGGAATAGGCCAGGGCCGGCAGCAGCAGGTGGCGCAGGGCGTCGAAGGCGATGTCCGGGCGCCCGTTCAGGAGCCCGTCCACCGTGGTCATGCCGGTGTAGCGGTGGAAGCTGGAGAGGTAGACGGCGTCCTCGGCCCACTGGCTGAACCGCCCGGGCGGCAGCCAGCCCAGCCAGCCGTAGAACAGCACCATCAGCACCAGCCCGAAGATGAACTCGGGCAGGGACACGCCGAGGATGGTCCCGACCCGGGCCGTCTGGTCCGACCAGCGGTTGTGGTGGGTGGCCGCGTGCATGCCCAGCCAGATCCCGGGGGGGAACACCATCAGCGCGCCCACCAGCATGAGCTCGAGGGTGGCCGGGAAGTACTTGGCCAGGGCCTCGGCCACCGGCATGCCGGCCGAGGGGGACCAGCCGAGGTTGCCGTGCAGCAGCCCGCCCAGCCAGGACCAGTACTGGACGTAGAAGGGCTGGTCCAGGCCGTACTGGTGCACCAGCTGGTCGAACGGGATGTTGCCGCCGACCACGTCGGCGTTGGGGATGAACACCGCCAGCCGCTCGTAGGGGCTGAGGAACAGCACCAGGGAGAAGATGAGCGCGGTCAGGCACAGCAGCACCAGGGGCAGCGCCGCCATCCGCTTGGACAGATACCTGATCATCGCGCCCCTCTTTCCGGCCTAATGCTTGCTCATGGCGTAGTAATCCAGGTTGGACGGGAAGGCGCCGGGCACGTAGCCCTTGACCCAGTCGCGCATGGCGACGTTTTCCACGGCCTGGAAGTGGAGGATGGACAGGGCGTTGTCATAGTCCAGCTGCTGCAGCTGGTACGAAGCCTTGAGCCGCTTGGCCGGATCGTAGCTGGTGGCCATGATCTCCACCAGGGGATCGAACGACTTCTTCGCCAGCTCCACGTAGCCGCCCCACTCGGCGTAGCCGCCGGCGGAGTGCATGTGCTCGAACAGCGGCAGGTAGGGATCGACGACGGTGGGCAGGATGCCGAACAGGGTCAGCGGCAGGCGCTTGTCCTTGATGGCGCCCACGTAGCCGGCCCACGGCAGCGAGGCCAGCTCGATCTTGAACTTCGGGTTGAGGCCTTCGATGTTGGTCTTGAGGATCTCCAGGGCCATCTGGCGGTGCTTGGAGCCGCTGGAATAGACCGCGGTCATCTTGAATCCCTTGTCCCAGACCTGGCCGCCCCAGGCCTTCTTGAAGTAGTCCTTGGCCTTGTTCAGGTCGAGGCTGTACTGGGGGTTCTTGGGGTTCATGGTCGGGAAGCCGATGAGCACCGGGCCGGACGGCTTCAGGGCGGCGCCCTGGAACACTTCGTTGATGAAGGCGTTCCAGTCGAAGCTGTATTCGAAGGCCTTGCGCACGTTGATATCGGAGAAGAAGTTGCCGGGCACCCCGTTCGGGCCGAGCCTGCCGTCGCCGATGTAGCCGCTGTTGGGACTGATGTTCATGACGAAGTTGATCTTCATGAGCCAGGTCGAGGGCAGGTTGGGCATGACCTTGACCCCGGGGACTCCCTTGACCTGCCCCAGCTGGTCCACGTCCACCGAGATGAAATCCACGTCCCCGGCCTTCAGCTGGAGGATGGCGGTCTGGTTGTCCGCGACCACCCGGCGGATCACCCGGTCCAGCTTGGGCGCGCCGGCCCAGTAGCCCTTGTTCGCCTCCAGCACGACCCGCTCGGCGAAGTCGGCGCTGGTCAGCTTGAACGGGCCGGTCCCGTTCATCTTCTTCATGAGCGGATCCTCTTCCATCTTCCGGCCCATGAACTTCTGCCCGGTCTCCTTGGTGCCGGGCCAGTCGCCCTGGGCGGCGCACCAGGTCTTGCAGAAGATCCCGGCCTCCTGCCCGCCGTCGGCCATCACCCCCAGGAAGGGGACGAACGGCTTGGGCAGCCGGAACACCACCGAGTCGCCGGAGACCGAGGCCATCCGGTCCAGCTTGGCGAAGGCGGCATCATAGCCCTCCTTCTTCACCAGCTCGGCGAAGGAGGCCTCGCCCAGGAAATTCTGGCTCAGCATGTTGAACGCGGAGCTCTGGCCGCCCACCAGCAGGCCGCGTTTGAAGGTGTAGACCACGTCCTCGGGGGTGAGCGTCGCGCCGCTGTGGAAGGCCACGTTCCTGCGGATCGGGAAGGTGATCAGGGTGCTGTTGTCGGGGTTGATCCGGATGAGCTTGTTCTTGAGGGTGGGCACGGTGGTGGCGAGGCTGGGGATCAGCGTCGCCATGTCCCCCTGGGGATGGGCCAGCAGGGAATTGTAGACGTTGGCGGACAGCTCCATGGTGGCCGAGCTGAGCATGAACTGGGGATCCAGGGTCTCCACCGAATTGGTGGTGGCCTTGATGAGCGTCCCGGGGTTCTTCATGGCGCCCTGGCCGAAGCCGGGACTCAGCCCGGCGGTGAGCGCCAGCATGAGGGCAGAGAGCTGAAGTGGATTCATACCGCCTCCTATGGGGAATGAAAGAAGGGAGGCCCTAGGGCTTGCCCCAGGGATCGAGCGTGAGCGTCTCGGCGAAATGGCAGGCCGCGAGATGGTCGCCGGAGATCTCCCGGCAGACCGGCGCCTGGCTGAAGCAGATGGACTGGGCGTAGCAGCACCGGGGGTGGAAGGCGCAGCCGGTGGGCACCTGGATGGGGTTGGGGACGTCGCCCTGCAGGATGATCCGGTTGATCTTGGCGTCCGGATCCGGGACCGGGATGGCCGACATGAGCGCTTCGGTGTAGGGATGCAGGGGACGCTGGAACAGCTCCGCGGTGGGCGCCAGCTCCACGATCCGGCCCAGGTACATGACCGCGATCCGGGTGCTGATGTGCTTGACCACCGCGAGGTTGTGGGCGATGAAGAGGTAGGTGAGCTGGAACTCCTTCTGCAGGTCCTCCAGCAGGTTGATGACCTGGGCCTGGATCGAGACGTCCAGGGCGGAGACCGGTTCGTCCGCCACCACCAGCCGCGGCCGGAGCACCAGCGCGCGGGCGATGGCGATGCGCTGGCGCTGTCCGCCGGAGAACTCGTGGGGGTAGCGCCTGCGGTGGTCCGGGGTCAGCCCGACCGCCTCCAGCAGCGCGCAGACCCGCTCCGAGCGCTGGGCCCTGGAGCCGATGCCGTGGACGATCAGGGGCTCCTCGATCAGGTCGCCCGCGTTCATGCGCGGGTTCAGGGAGGACTGGGGGTCCTGGTAGATGATCTGCATCTGCCGGCGCACGGGCTTGAGCTGGGCGGACGACAGGCTGGTGATGTCCACCGGCCCCTCCGGGGCGTGGAAGACGATCCGGCCCGAGTCCGGCCTGTAGAGCCGGACCAGGGTCCGCCCCACCGTGGTCTTGCCGCATCCGCTTTCGCCCACCAGCCCCAGGGTCTCGCCCTGGTCGATCCGGAAGCTGACCCCGTCCACCGCCAGCAGCCTGCGGCCCCGGGAGAACATCCCGCCGCCCACGGGGAAGTGCTTGGTGAGCCCGGTGACCGTCACCAGGGGGCCGGCGCCGCTCATGCCGCACCTCCGCCGGGATGCAGCCAGCAGGCCACGGCGTGCCCGTCCCGGGTGGCCAGCGGGGGCATCTCCCGCCGGCAGGCGTCCACGGCCTTCGGGCAGCGGGGCGCGAACACGCAGCCCGGCGGGATCCGGTAGGAGTTGGGGACCGAGCCGGCGATGGGCACCAGGCGCCGGTTGCCCAGGTCCTTCAGGTCGGGCAGGGAATTCAGCAGGCCCTGGGTGTAGGGGTGCTTCGGCTCCTTGAACAGGGCCCGCACCGGCGCCTGTTCCACGACCTTGCCCAGGTACATCACGGCCACGTCGTCGGCGATGTTGGCGACGATGCCGAGGTCGTGGGTGATGAACAGCATCGAGGTGCCGAACGCCCTGCGCAGCCCGGTCATGACCTCCAGCACCTGGGCCTGGATGGTCACGTCCAGCGCGGTGGTGGGCTCGTCCGCGATCAGCAGCGCGGGGTTGCAGGACAGGGCCATGGCGATCATGGCCCGCTGCCGCATCCCGCCGGAAAGCTGGTGCGGGTAGGCGTCCAGGCGCTGCTCCGGGGCGGGGATGCCCACCGCGTGGAGCATCTCCGCCGCCTTGTCCCGGGCCTCCCGGGGCCGCAGGCGCTGGTGCAGCACGATGGCCTCGACGATCTGGTCGCCGATGGTGTAGATGGGGTTGAGGGAGGTCATGGGCTCCTGGAAGATCATCGCGATCTCGTTGCCGCGGATGGAGCGCATGACCGGTCCCCGGGGATCCAGCCTGGCCAGGTCCAGGCATCCCCCGGCCCGGTGGTAGAGGATCTCGCCCGCCACGATCTTCCCGGGCGGGCTCTGGACCAGCCCCATGATGGAGAGGGCCGTCACCGACTTGCCACACCCGCTCTCCCCCACCAGCCCGAGCGTGCGCTGCCGGTGGATGGTCAGATCCACCCCGTCCACCGACTTCCCCACCCCGTCCTCGGTGTGGAAGTAGGTCTTCAGGTTCCTGATCTGGAGCAGCGGCTCCATCATGCCTCCAGCGGGGCCGTCAGGAATGGGAACCTGAGGCGAAGACAACGGGCGGAAACAATATGTCGCTAAAGGTTCTGGTAGTTATCAATATCGCGGAGATGGCGTAACTGTCAAGCCTTTGCGCGTCAGAGCGCGCCCTCCAGCCAGGCCCGCACGGTGCGCCGGGTGCTTTCGAAGGCCAGATCGGGCAGTTCTGCGGCGGCGAACCAGCGGGCCTCCTCCACGTCGTCGGCCGCGGCCAGGATCCCGCCGACCGCCCGCGCCCGGTACAGGATCACGATGACCTTGTCGGCCTCGTTGAAGCTCAGGTCCAGCATCCGCTCGATGACGACCTCCAGCCCGGTCTCCTCCCGCATCTCGCGGACGGCCGCGTCCTGGGGCCGTTCGCCAAGGTCCACGAAGCCGGCGGCCAGGGCCCACCGGCCCTGTTCGGGCGGAAATCTCCGCTTCACCAGCAGGATCCGGGCGCCGTCGGCGACGAACAGCGCCACCGCCACCCGGGGGTTGGCGAAATGGACGTAGCCGCAGGCGGGACACGCGGGCCGCGGACGCCCGTGGCGCATCAGCTCCTGCACCCGGCCGCCGCAGCGAGGACAGAAAGGATGGTCCATGGCCTCTCCCACGGGGCGCCCGCCCCAGGCTATGGTGCGACGGTTCCGGCTTTCCCGCCGGCTATTCCTTCCCCTCGAAGATAACATTCAAGGTAACATTCCCGACACCTCGGCTGGAGCTCTCTTGGCGATCAGGGACTATTTCAAGAAGGCTCCCGAAGCGGAGTTGGACCGGCAGAAGTGCATGCGCGACCCGGAGCAGATCCTGGCGTGGCTGGAGGAACTGGGCCGGATCGGCACCGTGGTGGACCTTGAATTCGCCGGGTCCGACCTGATCCCGGTGCCGGGCAAGGTCGGCAAGCTGGATGAAGCCGAAGGCACCTGCGGTTTCCAGTGCCGCTGGAAGCCGGCCAAGGAGCCGGTGCGCGGCCAGCGGATCCACCTGGTGTTCGGCATGGACCACCAGCGCTTCCAGGCCGACCTGGTCTACCAGGGCCGGGGCAACTACCTGGAGTACCGGTGCAGCCTGCCGACCGGCATCTATCACGCGGAGCGGCGGGATTCGGTGCGGGTGAAGCTGCGCGCCCGGGACGATTTCAACATCATCGTGCTCCAGAGCCTGTTCGAAGGCCTGGGGCTCAGCGGCAGGCTGCTGGACATCTCCTTCGGCGGCTGCTGCTTCCTCATCGGCCGGGCCATCCAGATCAAGGACGAGCGGCGCCTGCCCATCACCGAAGGGCTGCTGCCCGCGGGCACGCCGCTGGCCCTGGTCCGCCTGCCCAACCTGCCCCACCTGCCCATGGTGGAGTGCGGCGGGGTGCTCTGCGCCATGCGCCAGACCGCCGACGGCGTCATCGTCGGGCTCCGGTTCGAGGGCCTGGGCGCCTTCGAGACGGGGATCCTGGGCAAGTTCCTGAACGAGCGGGTCCCGGGCCTCACCGCGGGCTTCCCGCACAAACGGCGGATCCGGGAGTTGACCGAGGCCGAGCGGAAGGTGCCCCAGCCGGCCGAAGCCCCGGTCCCGGAGGAGCCGTCCGCCCCGGCCGGGGCCCCTGCCCCGGAGGAGCCGGCGTCCGAGGCCCCGGACACCGGGCTCCAGGACGCGATCACCGACAAGGACCGGCTGAACAAGCTGCGCAAGCGCGGCAAGAAGATCCTGGTGGTCATGGGCGACGAGCTGGACCGGATCCTGGTCATGGCCATGCTGCACCAGGACGGCTACCGCTGCCTGTTCGAGGCCAGGAGCCTGGTCCAGGCCCTCGACCAGCAGCGCCGGATCCCGCTGGACATGGTGATGGTGGACCAGAAGGTCGGGCACATGCGCGCCCTGGAGCTGGTGGGCCTGCTCCGGGGCAAAGGCCTGGCGGCCACGGTTCCCGTGGTGGTGATGATGCGGGAGGTCGACCACGCCCTGACCCTGGCCATGAAGGCGGGCAAGGTGAACCTGCTGGTGGACCGGCCGCTGGACTTCGAAGGCGCGATGAAGCCGGCCATGGAGCGGATGCTGGGGCTGTAGCGGGTAGACTGTCGGGCGGGAGGATCATCCAATGAAATACCATCAGCTGGGCCGGACCGGCCTGTTCGTATCGGAAATCTGCCTGGGCACCATGACCTTCGGCGGCAACGCCAACGCCGGCATGTGGAAGGCCATCGGCTCGCTGGAACAGCCCGAGGTGGACCGCATCGTCGCCCGGGCCCTGGCGGCCGGGGTGAACTTCCTCGACACCGCCGACGTCTATTCCTTCGGCCAATCCGAACGGCTCCTGGGCCAGGCCCTGAAGAACCTCGGCACCCCCCGCCAGGACGTGGTCATCGCCACCAAGGTGTTCGGCGAGATGGGCCCGGGGCCCAATGCCCGGGGCGCCTCCCGGGGCCACATCATGGACTCGGTGCACGGCAGCCTCGAGCGGCTGCAGACCGGCCACATCGACCTCTACCAGATCCACGGCAACGACTCGGTCACCCCCATCGAGGAGACCCTGCGGGCCCTGGACGACCTGGTAAGCCAGGGGCTGGTGCGCTACGTGGGGGTGTCCAACTGGACCGCCTGGAAGATCGAGAAGGCGCTCGGCATCAGCGCGGCCAGGGGCTACGCCCGGTTCGAGACGCTCCAGGCCTACTACTCCATCGCCGGCCGGGACCTGGAGCGCGAACTGGCGCCCATGCTCACCGAAGAGCAGCTCGGGCTGATGGTCTGGTCGCCGCTGGCGGGCGGGCTCCTGTCCGGCAAGTTCGGCCCCGGCGCCACCGCCGAAGCCGGCGCCCGGCGCGTGGCCTTCGACTTCCCGCCGGTGCAGACCGAGCGGGCCTGGGCCTGCGTGGCGGCCATGCGCGAGATCGGCCTGGGCCACGGCGTCTCGGTCGCCCGGGTCGCCCTGGCCTGGCTGCTGGCCAAGCCCCACGTCATGAGCGTGATCATCGGGGCGAAGACGGTGGAGCAGCTGGACGACAACCTGGCGGCCACCGGCCTGGTCCTGACCGCCGCCGACCTGGCCCGGCTGGACGCGGTCAGCGCCCTGCCGGCCGAATATCCGGGCTGGATGCTGGAGCGCCAGGGGGGTTCCCGCCGGCCGAAGTGACCCGGGCTTCCTCTCCGCCCGCGGCGAGATAGACGTCGGCGAGCACCGGGCGGTGGTCGGAAGCCTTGTCGGTGCCCACCCAGCAGCGCCACACCCGCAACTGGCCGCTCAGCATGATGTGATCGATGCGCATCCACGACAGGTGCACCCAGGGCAGCCGGTGCTGCAGCAGGAAATGGCCGTAGGTGTAGCCGTAGCCCCTCCCCCCGGCGTCGAAGGCGTCCTGCAGCCCGGCGTCGCGCAGGGTGGCGCAGACCCGGGAAGGGTCGGCGGAATTGAGGTCCCCGGCGATGATGACCGGGCCGGACTCGGACTGGACCAGGCTCCGCAGCCCCCGCGCCTGGTCGAGCCGGATGTCGGCGTTCTCCTTCAGTTCCCCGATGGCATCCGGCAGGTCCCCCTCCACATCGGTCCGGAAGGCGTTGAGGCTGGTCCGGGGCGACCGGAAATGCACGTTGTACAGGGTGACGGCCGTGGCGCCGAAACGGATCTGGCAGCGGTAGAACCCGTGCCTGCCGGTGGGGGATTCCACCCAGCGGAACTCGGCCGCCGAAAGCGGCAGCCTGCTGGCGATGACGTACTGGCCGACGCCCCGGACCTGCCAGCCCTTGAAGAAGGACGCGAGCGGCCCCTGCAGGAAGCCGCCCGAGTCCTGGAACAGGACCACCTGGGGTTGGTAGCGATCGATGTCGTCGAACAGTTCCCGGGTGTCGCGGAGCCCGTACTTGGCGTTGCAGGTCAGGATCCGGACCACCGGCCCGGCCAGGGGCCCGGGCGGCGTCCGCATGGACCAGCGGAATCCCATTATCGGCCCGCAGACCCAGACCAGGTACAGGGCCGGCAGCAGGACCCAGCGCCGGCCGGCCCCGCGGAAGAGGGCCGGCGCCAGCAGCAGCAGCGCCGGCAGGGCCCAGAACGCCTGGGGCAGGTAGAGGTTCAGGGCGCCAAGCCACCAGTGTTCCGCCCCCACCAGGTTCAGCCCGGAGATCACGGCGAGGATCAGGCCGTAGAGCACCGTGAGGAAGGGCAGGGTCAATCGGGTGGGTCGGATCATCGAACCGCGGGCTCCTGGCATCCGTTCCCTTCGAGAATGCCAGAAAACGCGTCCCGCCTGCTCCAGGCTGACCGGGCCCGGCCCACCGGCCGGTTCACCCGGGAACCTGCCGCCGTCCCGTCCACCCGGTCAGCTCCGCCATCCCTTCCTCGGTTTCGCTCCGCAGGGCCTTGGCCGCTGGGGTGTCCCACCCGTCCAGGAGGCTCAGGATCCGCTCGAAATCCCGGATCCGCTGATCCCTGGGGCCGTTCCGGGCGAACCGGACCGATTCGGTGGTGAGCCCCTCGGGAAGCGTGCGCTCGGCCTCCGGGCCGAACGCCGCGATCTGGCGCATGACCTTCTCCTCCAGGGTCATGGCGTTGAACGCCTCCCGGCTGAGGTCGGGATGGGGGTCGGCGAACTCCATCCAGAGGTCGTAATCAGCCGCGATTTCGGGGTAGGTGCGGATCTTGCCCATGGCTGCTCCATCCAGGCGATGTCCCTGATGCGCCGATTATCAGGTCATTGCCCGCCCCGTGGAAATAAAGTATGTTGCAACCGGAAAAGTCTTGAGTTCGACTCATCCAGCCAAGGAGGCCATATGCAACTGGAACTCAAGGACCAGGAAGCGGAACTCCTCAAGCTTCTCCTCCTCAAGGAACTGGAGGAAACCCGGGTGGAATTCCGCCACGCGAAGAACATCGACTTCAAGCTCGGCCTGGGGGAGCGGGAGACGGCCCTGAGGCACTTGATGGGTGTTCTTGAAGATACCAAGAAATAACGGCGCAGTCCGCCGGCCGGCCATGATCGAAGCCCCTCCCGCTACCAGAAGGGTCGGAAGGGGCTTGCCGCCTTGCCATCGCGGCTTTCCTTGTTGGTCCCCTCTCCACAGGTCAATATGGAGTGCTTGCAGCGAATGAATTTCAATGAGGAGATGGGCCCACAATGAATGGTTCAAAACAGGACAATTACCTCAAGGAATGGCAAGCCCAGGAAGCCTCGGCGGAACGGATGCTGCCGGTCATCGGCAGCCTCTACCGGGACAAGAACATCGTGACCACCGTCTACGGACGCTCCCTGGTCCACGCCACGGCCATCGATATCCTCAAGG
>TBL_comb47_HYPODRAFT_10005180_pt1 | contig 14657 bp, 12 predicted proteins | sample TroBogypolimnion_40_FD_10682 | JGI IMG/M metagenome (IMG submission 10682)
CTTGGTTCTCGCATGGATTAAGCAGGGAGCATTGAATAATTAATAAAACAGTTTTTAACCCAAACATCCAAGGGATACCGCTTTTTGCGATCGCCGTCAAATGATAAGCGATCATCATTGGAACCCGGGATCAACAAACTAAAACGAAGTAACACATGAATAAATCTATACCTGATATTATGAAAAAATTCATTTTTGGCCTTGTCTTATTCTTCACGGGCATCGTAATTGGTTATGCGCAGGATTCTATTCCTGTTCAAACAAAAAAACCATTGGTAAAAGCTCCTTTTGAAAGCAGTTATTTCATTGATGATCAGACAGTGGCACTTCCACCTGCTCATACGCTTCAACTCGTCATTCAACACCGGTTCGGAACCATTCAAAATGGGTTTACCGACCTTGGAGGTATATGGGGCGCATCCAATATCCGTTTTGGCCTTGATTTTACCCTCAATAAAAATGTTTTGGTCGGTGTAGGTACCACAAAAAACAAACGTATTCAGGACTTACAATTGAAATATACCTTTATGCGTCAGCATAAGGACGGATTTCCTGTCACCCTGGCACTTTATGGCAACATGGGAATTAATTGCTTGAACAAATCAAGTTTTGGTGCTGATTTTAAATCACGCGATCGATTTTCCTACTATTATGAACTCATGATTGCCAGGAGATTCTGTAAAGAGTTTTCGGTTCAACTGGGAATCGCCTGGGTTCATTATAACATTGTTGATTCTTCTGTTACGAGACGAGATTGGCATGTAAATTCAATGTATAATGATAACCTGCAGATTTCAGGGATTGGCCGCTTGAAAGTGAGTCCTCAAATGTCGATTATTGCAACATATGCCCAATCGGTGTTTACCTACGTAAATAAAAAGCCCTGGCCGAATGCAGGTTTGGGAATCGAAGTCTCAACAAGTACACATGCGTTCCAGGTATTTCTCTCTGCAGCGCAGGGTATCATTCCGCAGGAAATAGCTTTTTATAACAATAATAATCCTTATAATGGTGTGATTCTGATTGGTTTCAACATTACCCGTTTATGGACATTCTAATTAACTGAATATTGTTTAACCTTAACAACTCAAATCAATGAAAAAAACACAGAAAGCAGTTACCTTGTTGGTAACAATGATTATTGCCGTAGTATTTGTTATTGGGAATACGGTGAATGCACAACAGGCAAAAGCAAAACCATGGTCGGCTCCCGATAAAAATAAAACGATGAAAGCTGCTGTTAACCTGAAGGATGCAACTGTTCTCAGCAATGGAAAAGACCTCTGGGCAAAAAACTGCAAGTCATGTCATGGTGCAAAAGGTTTAGGTGATGGCCCAAAAGGCGCATCATTAAAGACTTTCCCTGGTGATTTTTCTGCTGCTGGTTTTCAGGGTATGACCGATGGAGAGATCTTCTTTAAAACTTCCACCGGACGCGATGAAATGCCTGCGTATGAAAAGAAACTTCCTGATGCTAACGATCGCTGGGCACTTGTTGCTTATATGCGAACATTAAAAAAATAACTCATTTTTGATTATGAAATTGGGTGTTTTTAGGGATCTGAAAACACCCAATTTCTTTTAGTAAACCGTTTCTATCCTGTTTTCTGAAGATCATAGCATGGTAAAAAAATTGAATTACAGGTCAGTATTTATCGTTCTGTTCTTACTGATCAATTCCATCATCATTTTTTCTTTTGGCTATTCTGTCAATTCAACGCCTGGAGCAGAAAAATCAACTGCAACAGAATATACGCCTCCTCCCGATACACGATTTTCTAATCACAAAAATGCAGAAAAGAATGAGAATTGTTTAAAGTGTCATGGACAATCAAAATATTCTTACGAAAACAGTGAATCAAAAAAGAAGGCTACAAAAAAGATGTATGCCGAACTCATCATTGACAGGGCTGTTTTTTATGAATCAAATCACAGGGAATTTAAGTGTACTGACTGTCATTCAGAAGATTATAATACTTTCCCTCATGAAGGATCCCTTCGGATGGAAGCCAAACCAAATTGTCTTGATTGTCATGGCGGCGATGAAAAATATGCCAAATTTCATTTTGAAAATATTGAAAAAGAATTTCAAAAGAGTGTTCATTCCGAAAAGCATAGCGATGATTTTACCTGTTGGATGTGTCATAATCCGCATACTTATAAGATCAACGCCCGTTCAAATGAAAATATCAAGCAAACCGTAGCCTACGATAACGCTATTTGCCTGAACTGTCACGGAAATTTATCCAATTATCAACTTTTAACCGATAAAGCTACACCAAACCTGCTAAAAAAGCACGACTGGTTACCGAATCAAAAGCTTCATTTTCTTTCTGTTAGGTGTATCGAGTGTCATACAAAAAAGATAAACGACAGTACGTTGGTTTCACATAAAATACTTCCGAAAAATGAGGCTGTCAGAAATTGTGATCAGTGTCATTCCTCAAATTCCGAATTGCTTGCTGCACTTTATAAATATAAGGTAAAGGAGGTCAGAAGTGCAAAAGGATTTTTCAATGGCATCATCAGTAATGATTCATATGTGATCGGAGCAAACCGGAATTACTATCTCAATTTTCTCAGCATCATTCTTTTTAGTATCGTGATTCTTGGAATTATCATTCATACCATAAAACGCATCCTCTAACGAAATAATTAGCAGAACACATGGCAGAAGAAAGACTTTATTTGTACCCGCTTTGGATCAGGCTTTGGCATTTGTTAAATGCAATTCTCTGTTTGACCCTTATCATCACCGGGATCAGCATGCAATTCTCCAACCCGAAATTTCCCATGATCCGCTTCGATGTTGCAGTTTCAATTCATAATATGGCTGGAATCCTGTTAAGCCTCAATTATTTCATTTTTTTAGCCGGGAACCTGTTTACACGCAACGGAAAATACTATCTACCCGTAATTTCTGGATTTTTCAGCAGGTTGATGATGCAATTCAGATATTACACCTGGGGTCTCTTTAAAGGAGCCACAGCTCCATATCCGGTAAGCAAGGAGAGAAAGTTCAACCCTCTGCAGCAAGCAACCTATATTGGAACGATGTACATCCTGGTTCCATTTCTCTTGATCTCGGGATTGTCAATGTTGTATCCTGATATTATTCCTGCACGTGTACTTTGGACCAGTGGTCTTCACCTCACTGATCTTGTTCACATTACTGCCGGCTTCTTAATCTCTGTTTTTATGTGTATTCACATCTACTTTTGCACCATTGGAACAACACCGTTGAGCAATTTTAAAAGCATGATCAATGGATTTCATGAAGGACATTAATCTTCTTTTGTAACTTATTACCCCCCTTTTTTCATATAATTTCCTGATTAACATCTGATTCGTTTTTTTGCTAATTTCGTATTAAATATTGCTATCTAAAACCCTCTCATCATGAAAATGCCAAAATCTGTATCCAATTGGGTGAGTATTATTGGGGCCATTCTTTCCATTAATAGTTTGATCCTGATCCTCATTCTTTTTATTGAATCGATGTTCACCCACCACGATAATCCCTACAATGGCATGTTTACTTATGTGCTTCTGCCTGTGATTCTGGTGATTGGATTGATATTGATTCCAATAGGAATGCTAATTAAACGGCGCAGGATCAGTAAAGAAGGTGAACCCAGGTGGCCGGTGCTTGACATGAACAGTACGAGACAACGCCACCGGTTGTTACTATTTTCAATATTCACATTTCTTTTTCTAATCGTATCAGCAGTAGGTAGCTACGAAGCATTTACTTTTACTGAATCAGTTCCGTTCTGTGGGAAACTCTGCCACAAGGTAATGGAGCCTGAATATGTTACTTATTCCCATTCTCCCCATGCCCGGGTTGCTTGTGTGGAATGTCATGTTGGGGAAGGAGCCGGATGGTATGTAAAATCAAAATTGTCAGGATTATATCAGGTTTATTCAGTTTTGTTTCATAAATATTCACAGCCAATTCCTACTCCGATTAAGAACCTGCGCCCTGCCCGTGAAACCTGTGAGCGTTGTCACTGGCCGGAGAAGTTTTATGCACCCAAACTTGATAACCGGAGAACTTACCTGACTGACAGTTTAAATACAGAATGGAATGTATCCATGCTAATGAAAATCAGTCCGAATTATAACACTACAGGCCTGTCCGGAGGCATTCACTGGCATATCAACAAAGATATGCGAATAGAATATGTATCATCTGCCAAAGACCGGGAATCAATTCCATGGGTAAAGTTTACCAACCTCAAAACCGGAGATGTTCAGATCTTTCAGGATACCGAGAACATGCTTTCTCAAAAAGCCTTAGATACGTTAGAACACAGAACGATGGACTGCATGGATTGTCATAACAGGCCATCACATTCTTACAAATCAGCACCGGTATTTGTTGACGAAGGAATGATGAAAGGAGAAATACCTTCAGAATTACCTTATATAAAAAAGGTTGCCATGAATGTTCTGAAAGGTCCATTTACGAACAAAGATTCCTCATTCCGGTATATCAGTGACAGTATAAATAACTTTTACAAAGTGAAATTCCCTGATGTTTATGCAAACAAAAAAGAATTGATCAATCGTGCCATTAAGGGTATTGAATACGAATTTTCGCTCAATGTCTTTCCTTATATGCGCGTAACTTCAAACAAATATCTTAACCATATCGGACATCTTGAATCGGATGGTTGTTTCAGGTGCCATTCCAACCGGCACCTTTCGTCGAAAGGGAAAATCATTTCAAAAGACTGCACCTTATGTCATTCCTTTATATCTCAGGGGCCTTCAAACAAAATGCAGTATACTTCATTTGATAAAACCATGGAATTTTTACATCCCGTTGATGTTAAAAATAATTGGAAAACCTACTTCTGTACTGAATGTCATCGGTCACTTTATCCATGACATTTTTAGTGTTTTTCTAAGGGCTGCTCAACGCTCTTTGCTAATATAAAGTGGCTTTTTGGACTGAAATGACATGCTCAACAATATAGAAAAAGCCCTTTTATCAGGGAACATCAGGGAAGTAAATATCCTCCTTGGACATTGTTATTTCTTAAAAGGAAAGGTGATTCATGGTCGTCAGCTTGGAAGAACCCTTGGGTTCCCTACAGCTAACCTCATGCTGACAGAGAATTCGACCCCATTGCCTGCTCATGGCGTTTATGCCGTCAGGGTAGAACATCATCAAACATTTTACAACGGAATGGTGAATATAGGCATTCGACCTACTTTCAATCTGCCAGAATTAACAATTGAAGTAAACCTGTTTGATTTCTCATCAGATATTTACGGACATCATCTTACATTGTTCTTCATCGACCATGTAAGGGATGAGATGAAATTTCCGGACTTGGAATCACTAAAACTACAGCTCTCTAATGATAGGTTATTTATTCTTAATTTGTTGAATAACTGGAACCAAACGAATACCTGCCCCAAGTAACCCCGTGATTTGCAATCGTGGAACCAATGCTTCAATTTCAATCCTCAGCATTCCTTTTTTCTCCATAACCAGCCCCCTGTTCAGGGCAATACTTGCCGTACAGGAATCCTTGTTGCAATCTCCAATAAATCCTCCCGTATTGCTTTTCAATAAAAATTTATATTCTTTGATCCTTTCCTCACCTGAAGGAGTGGTCATGACCATATTGAACTCCAGATTATCAAATTCATAATCCGGGGTATGATCCGCAAAAAAGTAGACATCATACCGTTTCTCAAGATCCAAAACAGGGATATCAAACGTAATTTTCTCAAACCGGTTCCATGTTTGATTATTGAATTTATGATAACTGATAATATCATTGTTCTTTTTGCATCCTCCCAGGAAAAGAAGGAAAAGCAATGCACATGCAATTGTTTTCTGACCCATTATTTCTCTTATTAGTATTATTTTTGATTAACTTTAAAATAATCTCCTGCCTGAACATTAATCAGTGGCTTGATTTGCCTCTTCCGGCACGTTAAAAACGAGGATAAATGTAGTTCCGGTATTTCCCCCCGACTCAAAGGCAATTTCTCCTCCCAGACCATTTATTATGCTTTTTACAATTGCCAGACCCAAACCCATCCCACCTGATTTTGTTGTAAAATTGGGTTGAAAGATTTTCTCGGATAATTCTGATGAAATTCCTTCCCCATTATCAGCAATCTTTATCCTGTAAGTGCCATAAACACGTTCCAGATTAATGATGATCATTCCATCCTTTTTGTTCCCAATTGCCTGAACTGCATTATTAACCAGGTTCGTAAAAACCCTGATGAGCTGTTTTTTATCAGCAATAATGTTATGTGGTTCCATCGCATCATACTGGAACTCAAAATGAATTCGCAGAGAATCCTGATATAACGCTTTTACATTTTCAAGGATTTCATTAAGGTTGACCATTCCAGATTGTGTGACCGGCATTTTTGCGAAATCTGAAAATTCTGATGCGATAAGAGATAACGTGTCTATTTGTTCAGTCATTGTGGCCGTAAATTTTTTCAACCGCTCATCCCAATCCGGAGTTTTGTCATCCCAGGCTTTCTCAAGATATTGAACACTGAGTTTCATGGGAGTCAGCGGATTTTTTATTTCATGTGCCACTTGTTTTGCCATTTCCCTCCATGCCATTTCTCTTTCCGATTTGGCAAGAAGCCCTGCGCTTGTAACAAGCTCGTCTATCATCAGGTTATACTGATCAACAAGTTGGCCGATTTCGTCTTTTCTTTTCCACGCAATCTTTTCATTGTGTTTCCCAAATGACAGCTGGCTTATTCTCAAAGCCAATATTCTTAATGGCCTGCTAATGTAATTTGAAACGACCAGCGACAGAAAAATTCCTACAATGACCAATACGACATATACATTGATGAAGGTTACCAGAAATGCTGAAATCTCTTTTTTTAGATCATCCTGACGCGCAAAGTAAGGCAAGTTTAGATATGCCAGGAGTTTGTTCCTGTCATTAAAGAATGGTATATAAGCAGAGCTAAAACCATTTTCACCAATTTTTTCATTATGAAAATAATAAGAATTATGAAAATACCGTAACCTGGAAAAAGCTTCCCGGTTCATCAGTTTTGACGATAATCCTTCTTCAAATATCTCAGGACGAGAAGTTGCCATCAGTCGTCCTTCTGGGCTATACAGGTTGACATCTGCAAAAAATACGTTGGAAAATTCTGTCATCATATCATTCAAGCCATTGGGTCCAACCAGTGAAAAGTCACTTGAATTACTGATTTTATGCTGCAATGCTATAAGCAAAGAGTGGGTACGCTCATTTAAATTTTCCAGATTTTTAGCATTGTTCAAACGAATGATATAATAGATAAGCAGGCCTCCTGTTATTAGAAGTGAAATTGCAAGAATTCCTGACATTGAAATTTGCAGGCGGTCGCTCAGCTTGAGAAATGAAATATTTATAACCTTTTCGAACCGGATAATAATAAAAAACAGGATAGAAAAAAGTGAAAAAAAGAAGAACAGGTAGGAGAAAGGAGCTATGTTATCAAGAAATGTACTATCTTTTCTACTGATAATGAGCGTATTATTCGAATCGATTGGATAGAAATAATGACTGTAACCATTGTTTGAGTAAAAACAGGCGTTTATGTTTTGACTGATAACTGAGTCCAATTCCAGGTTATACTGTGCATTTCCAACCCGATGTGTAAGTTTATTAAATCTGTAATAAGCATAGGAATAATCAGAAAGATCCGGAATTTGTCCTTCGTTTTTGTCAATCAACAATTCAGGATACCCTATGTCTTTAAAAATTAATTTTGAACTTATTTCCACATAGAGTGTATCTTTTGCTGGTTCCTCAACTTCAGATAATACAGGAATGAATGCCAGGTAGTTTTTATATCCGTAACCATAATCAAGAAAGAAAAAATTGCTGCTCAATGTCGTTTTTCCGTATTCGTTCAGGATTGTCTGAAAATACTTGTTGCAATTAATTAAATTGTTTTGAGGTTGAACACGAAGGTTTTTCTGTTTAGTACAAATGGTTGCCTGAAAGGTATAATTATTCCAAAATCCTCGAAAATAAGTGCTTTTCAAGTATCGTTCAATACTGTCTTCTACAGACTCCGCATTTTGGACTATTGTATCAGATATTATGGCATTAATTTTCCAATCGTTGGTAATGTTTTTCTGTATTTTGGAAAACATTACTTCCGCCATCGCATCTCTTGATGTACCCAGCTTTAGGGCAATCATTTTCCTTTTTTCCCTTTCAACTGATGCATTAAAATGATTTATCATTATGGTCCCGGTTACCGCAAAAAAAATAAGGTAAATAACGACCCACGATAGTGATGGTTCTGTTAATTTTTTTCCGCGTTTATATTTCACGAAGCTCAGTCCAACGAGATCAAAAACGGATTGCGTCAATTGAATGCCAACCAAAAAAAAGGATAGAAATAAAGAAGAAATGATGATACAACCAATAATGCTAAAAAAGTTCAGGCTCGAAACATCCTGCAAATTGAATGGAATTGTAGAGTCAACCACCAACAAATGAATCAAATAAATAATGACCCCAAATGCTGTCAAAATAATTGTGATAAAAATGAAGGCAATACTGATTCGTACAAATTTCTTTTCTTTTAAACTGGGTTGAACGCCCCGGAAATTTTTATAAAACACATAAGCAATCAGAAGAAAAAGGATGCTATTCACGAAAAGATCACCAAGTGATGGCAGTAATGGTGACGATGAAAAGAAGGAAGGACCAAAAAGTTTTGAATCATATAAATCGAAGGGAATACGAAAATAAAATTGAACCAGGCGTATTAGGATAACATCAATCGCAAAACTCAAAATAAAAACCAGGGGTGATGAGAAAAAGTGGCTTATTGCTTTGTAACCTTGGTAAAGTGAAATAATTAAGAATATAAAACCTGCCAGATAAAGAAGAAATATGATAAACAAGTTGGTTTGTGATAGAACAGGATTTTTAGAAAATTTTAAACTGAACAGGGGTTTGCCGCAATCAGAAAAAATTGTATTTGGAGTGCCGATCTTCCCAATTACAACGCCATCAGGAACCCGAAATTCGTGTTGAAAATTATTTTGCAGATATTCATTCTCAAAAGGGTATTGTTGCTTTATTAAAATTTGGCCAACATAAACCCTTTTGTTGTGAATGATATTGAATACCTCGTACCAACCGTTTTTTTGCCTTTCAAAATAATTGGTGTCCCGAAGGATGATTTTTTTCAAATGTTCAGGGCAGGAAACGGCATTTGTCGACCAATATACGAGTGAGTCTTGTTCATAAACAAATAAAACAAATCCGTTTTTATCAGCAAATTGGCCAAATTCACTTTCAAGTCTATTACTGCGTTGGTTTGGTCGAACAAATGTATACCCATTCATTTGTTCGATGGCGTTTCTAAGTGACCTTTCTTTCAAGTGGAGAACCGCCGAAAAATTTCCCGTAACATGTGTGGGTTCTTCCTGGTGGAGTAAAATAACTTTCAGGATAACTGCAAAAAAAATAAGAAAGAGACCTGTAAAAAAATATTGGAAAAAAAACTTATTCCGATTTATTTTTGAAAAAATCATCATTATTTCGAAAAACTAACAAAAAAAACAGCCCCGAAACGTTAGATATAAAGAACGAACTTTTTTAATTCGACCTATACTGTCAAAACGTACCTGTCATTCATCAGAAGCCTTAATTTTAAGAATTATCTCTTTTTAAGTACAAAAATCAAACTTGAATAGTTACAATTATGCTTCCTGGCAAAATTATTTGATCTCATTCCGTTGATGAGTGCATGAAAATAACGAGGTTTCCCTTTTGCATACTTTTCACTCAATAAAGAAATATAAAATGCATCAAGTTTCATCGGAACAATGTTTTCAACGGCTAATTTATGTTGTTCAGCTAAAAGAGTCATGGATTTCTGAGAAAAATGATACAGGTGCCTGGGAAGATCATAAGCTGCCCAATAATTTCCATAAAAATTGGCATCCCAGGAATCACTGTTGGGGACAGCAATAATCAGTGTTCCGTTTGGTTTCAGGATCTCAACAACTTTCTTTATTCGATCCTGTAGCTCATGAACATGTTCCAAAACATGCCATAATGTGATAATGTCAAATTCAGGCAGACTAAGGTTATCAAGGAATCGCTCATCATACACATTAAGATGATAATGGTGCTGTGCAAAGGCCCTTGGGACTTCACCTGGCTCTATCCCGGTAACAAGAAATCCTTGCATTTTACAATAAGTAAGGAATTCACCAGTACCACATCCAACATCCAGCATGTTCTTACCTTCTGCATAATGATTAACGAGCGCATATTTATGTTTTATTGAATATTTGCGAACTTGCCTGTAAAGGAAATTCCAACCATTCTTTTTTCCTGCATTATGAGACACATACTCATTCGACGCATAATATCTGACAATTTCATTCTTATCCGGACGGGGAGAAATGTACTTCACTCCACAATTGTCGCAAGCAAAAATTGTGTACTCTTCCTGCGTAAGAAAGTAATCTCTGCTTCGCAGAAACAGGGAAATTTTTGAGGTTCCACATACCGGACAATCAAAAAGTTCTTCCATTTTTACATTATTAGTTTCACGTGGAACAATATTATCTGCCAAGATAAACAATTAATACGGAAATATCCGAAGGAGAAATCCCGCTTATCCTTGAGGCCTGACCGATTGTTTCAGGTTTAATTTTTGACAGTTTTTCTCGCGCTTCAATTGAGAGAGCATTGATACTTTGATAATCAAAACCCAGTTTCAAAGGCATATCTTCGAATTTTGAAACCCTTGCCACCATTTCCTTTTCTTTCTCGATATAACTTTCATACTTAATTAAAATTTCCGCTTCTTCCAATTCCTCTTTTTCAAATTTCGCTATATCACAAAAAAGTGAAAACTTATCATTTCCCTCTTTTAGATCAAAAATATTTATTTGTGGGCGTAATAGCAGGCTATACAATCTTGCATTCTGGGTAATTTTATTCGTTTCTTTTCTTTCCAGCACATGATTGATCACATCCGCACCAACGCTTTCTTTTTTTAAATATCCCAACAATGCGTCAATATGATCAATTTTAGTGACTACTCTATTCCTTTGTTTCTCTGAAGCGAGACCAAGATCAGAAGCGAGTGGGGTTAATCTTTGATCCGCATTATCCTGGCGGAGTAAAAGTCTGAATTCAGCCATTGAAGTGAACATCCGATAGGGTTCCTCTGTTCCTTTTGTGATAAGATCATCAATTAGAACTCCAATGTATGCATCAGAACGTTTTAAAATAAATGGTTTCTTGTGAAATATCTTATTATGTGCATTAATTCCAGCCATCAATCCCTGTGCTGCTGCTTCTTCATAACCTGTTGTTCCATTGATTTGGCCAGCAAAAAACAAATTTTCAATAATTTTTGTTTCAAGATTCAGTTTTAATTGATAAGGTGAAAAATAATCGTATTCGATGGCGTATCCTGGCCTGAAAAATTTAACATCTTCAAACCCTTTCACATTTTTTAGCGCCTCAAACTGAATTTCTTCAGGAAGTGAACTAGAAAATCCATTAACGTAATATTCAACTGTGCTCCAGCCTTCTGGTTCAATAAATAATTGATGTCTTTCTTTGGTTGAAAACCTTTCAATCTTATCCTCAATGGATGGACAGTATCTTGGACCTTTTCCGGAAATACGTCCTGTAAATAACGGGGATTTGTCAAAACCTTTCCTCAGGATATTATGAACTGTTAAATTTGTATGCGTGAGATAACAACTTCTTTGAACATTTAAAAAAGGAGTGTTTGAAAAAGAAAATTTTCCTGGAATCTCATCTCCCTTTTGTTCTTCCATCTTTTCGAAATCAAGAGATCGTCCATCTACCCTGGCAGGTGTTCCTGTTTTCATCCTCTTCGCAATGAAACCCAGATCTATTAAATTTTCTGTTAAGCCTACTGATGCATTCTCCCCCAACCTGCCACCTCCGAAACTTTTTTCCCCAATATGTATCACCCCATTAAGAAATGTGCCATTTGACAGTATAACTGCTTTACCATAAAATTCATGACCCAATCCTGTTCTTACCCCTAAAACCGTTTTGTTTTCTACCAACAACTCATTTACGATATCCTGCCAGAAATCTATACCTGTCCTTTCTTCTAAAATTTTTCTCCACTCCTCTGAATATTTCATTCTGTCATTTTGAGAACGTGGACTCCACATTGCAGGGCCTTTAGATTTATTCAGCATCCTGAATTGAATCATCGTCCTATCAGACACAATTGCTGAATATCCTCCCAATGCATCAATTTCTCTGACAATCTGACCCTTTGCAATACCACCCATTGATGGATTACATGACATTTGTGCCATGTTATTCATGTTCATTGTTATAAGCAGCACCTTCGATCCAAGATTTGCTGCAGAAGCTGCAGCTTCACATCCGGCATGTCCTGCACCTACAACAATGACATCATATCTTGGAAATTCATACATGTTCCACGTGAAACAATAAAATATTTTTTGACAAATAAAACGTAGCCATTAACGATCAGAAAATAAACCCGAAAATTCCCTGGCTTTACTTTACGGCATCTGTGTAAGTCCTTTATATGGATTCCGGACAATTAATCTGGCTAAACTCTAATCAATAAAAAACATGGTTTTTTATAAACTCAGGTTTAACAACACTTATCATTCTTATCTACAGGCCTTTAAGAAAAAAGATTTTTGTCAATTCTAATTTTTCCAGATAATAATTCTCTTTCTCAGTCATCCTTTTTTTATTCCGAACACCTTTATCTGAAAAACCCAATAAGTGTAAAATCCCATGAACCATCACACGGTAAAGTTCTATTTCGAATTTCTGTTTAAACCTGATTGCGTTTTCACGAACCCGCTCTATACTAATAAAAATATCACCCGATATCGTAATATCATCTTCATCAAAAGGGAAGGTAAGAATATCAGTAAATGTATCGTGATGAAGGTATGTTTTGTTAAGTTCGAAAAGATAATCGTCCGAACAAAAAACAATATTTATATACCATGGCTTCTTTCTTTCCTCAGTAATCGTATTCGTAAGCCACTTTCTAACCTCAACCTTGTTCTTTAAAACAAAAGTTGTATTTTCACTGAAAAATTGAATCCGATAACTCACATTTGGAAAGTTAAGCCATTGATTTTTGCTTGTTAAAATATTTATGGATCTGAGTTATTCTATTAAGTGTAGTTTCCTGGTTAATACTTGAAATATAAAAAACAATTTCAACCTTGTTTCCTTTTTTGTTATATGAAATCTGATCAGCAAGCGATCTCATAAGAAAAATTCCATTGCCTGTATTCTCATTATTTCCATCAGCAATGTCCAAAGGATTAGGAACACTCATAAAATCAAATCCATTCCCTTCATCCGTCACAGTAAAACATAAACCATTAGGAAGTCTTTTAAAAGAAAGGGCAACAGTTTTTTCCTGATTATTACCATTACCATGTACAACAGCATTTCTAACCGCTTCCAAAACAGCAACCAAAATATTTCCATAATAAGAATTTGTAATATAATACGTTTCACAAACGTCATCTACAAATTGCTCAACCCTGCACAGGTTTTCGGTATTCGATTGAATAATTAATTCTGTAAAACTTTGTTTCATCTCTGCACAGGTTTATGTTCATATTAAGTATAAACTATTAATTTTCCAAAGTTATGCTGATAATCAACCTCGGAAATTCTATCAGTTGTTACTCGAATTTTAAAAAATAACTGTTTATTTTGCTGTTATAATAATGATTATAAGACGGTTGTATCATTTTCATCATGTCAGTGTCTGAATTTAATACTCTGTTATACTTAAAATTTGAAAAAGAGTTACTTATTTGTGTGTTTTTTGCTTCAGTTGATTGCCTTTTTTCTTCTTCACCCCGTTTTATCTCTGCTTTTTCCGATTCAAGCATGCGAGTGAGGATTTCTTCCTGCCGGTTTACCGTTTCCTGCAAAATCTTTTTATTTATAAGATCTTTCTGAGTCTCCTCCATCTTTTTCATCATAGTGCTCATCGAACCGTCATCTTTAATGCCTTCTTCATGCAGTTGATCAGCATATTTACTCATTTCACTTCTTAGTGCTTCCTGCTGAGCAGCAAGTTTCGCAAGTTTTTCACTCATCGTCTTTTGACCTGACATGCCAGTCTTGGGCTGCCCGTTTTTCATTGATTCCATCTCCTTTTTTAAACCTTCCATCTGTTTGTTCAGCTGTTCTTGCATACTTCGCATTGATTTCATCGACATCTTTTTCCCCTTCCCACCGGGCTTGTTACAACTCCCTGTCCCCTGTTTGCTGCTTGACATGTTCATATTTTGCTCCATCTGTTTCATTACTTCAGAAAGCATCAATGCCAGGTTGTTTACTGAGGTCATAACGAATTGTTGTTTGATCGCCGCGTTCTGAACATTTCTGTCATTTAAATTTTTAACAGCATCTGAAATATTTGAATTAATAGAAGAAATTTCCCTTAAAATAAAGGGCTTAATCATAATTTCTCGTTTTCCGAGCTGATACAATGAATCCTCCACTGATCCAAGATCTTCTTTAAGATTATTTTGATCCTGAATTAACTTTAAATATTTTGGATCACTTTTATTAATGTTTCTTGTTCTTATCAGTTGTTCCTCCTGGTCAAATGAT
>TBL_comb47_HYPODRAFT_10005181_pt1 | contig 14656 bp, 19 predicted proteins | sample TroBogypolimnion_40_FD_10682 | JGI IMG/M metagenome (IMG submission 10682)
CTAAAAAAAAACAAAACTAAAAAAAACAAAACTAAAAAAACAAAACCAAAAAAAAAATAATATTATTTTTCTATAGTTGTACTAATTGGTTTCAAAAAATTTTCTTGAACAATTACATCTTCTAAATAATTACTATTCATAAAAGGGTTCATACCAATTTGACAAATCATTTCTCTTTCTGCCATTTTATTATATGTATCTTCGCGTTTATTTATTATTTTATCTGGATTAACAAATATTTGTTGTTCATCTAAACTCCATACATCATTTTCAGATAATAATGATTGTTGGAATGCAAGTTGAGATGTTTGTTGTTGTTGTTGTTGAGTATCATTATTATTGTTAATAATGTTGTTTGTATTAATTCTAGCACTTTTTTCGTATTTATCTCCATGGGTCCATTTCCATTCAATCCATTTTTTAAATTTAGTGGTATTCATATTATTATTAGTATTTAACCTTTAAATTTAACAGAATCCAAGTATATAAATAACCCTGAAACTACACCACCTAACAATTTTAACAATTTTAACAAGTTTTAATAATATTTAATTGTTTTGTAAATAAAAAAGAATTCATATTTATTCGTCTTCTTTTTAAATTACAATCTAAACAAGATATTACAACATTATTAGTATTATGCCCAATATCATTATTATTTCTATCTAATGTCCATTGTTTCATTTCTCTCACAATATCATATAATAAAAATATTTTTTCTTTACAATAATAACAATTAAGTTTACATTCATATAATTTATTAATAACATCATCAATTATAATAAAATCAACTTCATTATATATCTTTTTTAATAAATCTTGGTGTTTATAATTACAAAGTTTTATTTCTATTTGTTTTATTATACTTGTATACTGTATTGTTTTTGAAATATCTGTTTTATTAAACAATTCATAAATAATATTTATTTGATTTTCTAATGAATATAATTCATGTGGTAATTCCAATTTATCAACAATTTTTCTTGTTTTAATTACGGGTTGTTCTTTTTTTAATTTTTTAATTTGATATTTATTACTTATTCCTGTAATAATTATGTTTTTATCTGTAGTATTATTCATACTTAATATAAATATTTATTTATTGGTTAATTTGTAACAATATCTTTATATTGAAAAATGAATTAAAATTAAATCATTATAACATATATATGACAAATATACAACAAGATGAATGTGTTGAACTTAAAAATATTAAATATAAAACAATGATGTTAAGCGGTAATAACGTAAAAGAAACAAAATATTCAAATGATATAAATAATTTGGAAAAATTTTTAGAAGATAATAATAGTAATAAAAATGATACGTGGATTAAACTTGATAAAACAATTAAAACAAAAAAATTATTTAAATATTCTGAAGAATATGCAAAGAAAAATGAGCTAACAAAAGATGAAGAAGAAAAATTATTTTTATTTTTAAAAGATAGTCTTGATAGAAAAAAATTACAACGAGTAAAAGATGTTAGTTATGATAAAACCACAGGTGAAATTTTAATTATTCATGCATTATGTTTTAATAAAATAACTAATCATTTTACATTTAAAAATATTGATAAACGAGTATCAACATTAAAAAGTTTACCACCTAAAAGAGTTAATGGTACTATAAAAAATATTAACAATGAAAATTCTGATTCTGACTAAATATTTAATCTAAATAATTTAAATAGATAATATAATATAATATAATTAACAATAACAATATTATGTCATATGAATATACTAGCAATAATAATGATGATAATTATGAAACTACCTCATTATTTTCATCAGATGAAGAAGTTGATATTATAAATACAATAATTAAACTGATGTTAGATTATGTTGATGAAAATCCAAGAGCTATATCTGAACCAGATTTTCAAAATGATATGTGTGATGCAGTAAAAGAATTATTAATTATGAATTTTGATAATTTTTTTAAGAATAAAGTGGAAGATTATGAAGATGAAATAGAAGATCTTATTTATATTGCTATTGAATTATTTTATATACATTTTATTCCTAAACGTTCTTATTCATATACATTTGAAAAAAAATATAAATTAAATGATATTGATATAATTACAAATAGATTAAAAGAATTATCAAATATACCACAATCAATACAACGAACAAAAGAGTGGTATGAAGATAGACACAATTTAATTACGGCTAGTAATGGTTATAAAGTATTTGGTAGTAGTAGTAGTATAAATCAATTAATTTATGAAAAATGTCAACCTCTTGATTTTGATATTGAAATAGAATCTTCAAAATCAGAATATGTAAATACTACAACACCAATGCATTGGGGACAAAAATATGAACCTGTATCTGTAATGTATTATGAGAATAAATTTAATACTAAAATTTCAGAATATGGGTGTATTACACACGATAAATATAAATTTTTAGGTGCATCACCTGATGGAATTGTGAGTGATCCATTATTACCTAGATTTGGAAGAATGCTTGAAATTAAAAATATTGTAAATCGTGATATGGATGGTATTCCAAAAAAAGAATATTGGATACAAATGCAACTTCAAATGGAAACATGTAATTTAAATGAATGTGATTTTTTGGAAACAAGATTTAATGAATATGATTCATTTACAAGTTTTAATAAAGATGGTGATTTTAATAAATCTGAAAATAATGAATTAAAAGGTATAATAATGTATTTTTCAACTGTTGGGGGAAAACCGATATATATTTATAAACCATTAAATATGATTGAAGAATATTATAATACAGTATGGGAACAAGAACAAATGGAAAAACATCAAAATTTGGGATTAACATGGATATCAAATATTTATTGGAAATTAGTTGAAATTAGTTGTATATTGGTTACAAGAAATAACAAATGGTTTTGTGATAATATTAGTGTATTTGAAGATGTTTGGGATATAATTTTAAGAGAGAGAGAAACAGGATTTGAACACAGAGCACCAAATAAACGAAATAAAAAAGAAAAAAATGATGATATTTCAGAAGTATGTTTAATTCAACCTTTAAAAATCAACCTTTAAAAAAGGTTGAGCCAAATCTTCAACCTTTAAAAAAGGTTGACTATATTAACAAATTTGCAGTTGAATTATAATAATTTACTCTAGCAGATTCAGATGTGGATTTTGAAGCAGGAGGTAATGGTATTGATATATTAGATTTTGTATGATTATCTTTATATAATACATCACAAAAATCAGCAGTTATACATGAACCATTATCTGGATTTTTATAATATTTAAAATTATTTGTAATTTGCATATAAGATCCAACTTTAAATATTGGGTATTTATACCATATATCATTATAATTATTTGTGTTTACTTGTGTTTTACCAGTTGAAGGATAACTTTCATTTAAAAGTAAAAAATCATCTGAATTATTTTTAGAATTTGCTAAATTATAATTACTATACCCTTCAAATTTATTGCTATTTATTATTAAAAAATAAATAAAAATAACTACAATTAAACAAGAAATTAAAAAATTCTTTTTATTATTTTTAATTATATTGGTTAGTGACGACATTTATATATTTTGAAGAAATTAATATTTTATTTATTATATTCAATAACTTATATTTTTAACAATTTATTAACTATTTATTAAATGTATTTAAAATTAGACTAATATATTATATTAGATTATGACAGAATTAAAATTAAAAACAGATATGAATATGAATGTAATAAAACGTGATGGAAGTATAGAAAATATATCATTTGATAAAATTTTAAATCGTGTCAAAAAACTTGGATGTGAAGCAGATATTAATATTAATTATTCTGCATTAGTTATAAAAATTATTGATCAGTTATATGATAATATTCCAACAACAAAAATTGATGAATTAACTGCTGAACAATGTGCATCACTTTCAACACAACACCCAGATTATGGAGTTTTATCTGGACGTATTGTAATATCAAATCATCAAAAAAACACAAGTTCATGTTTTTATACAGTAATGAAAAAATTATATGAATTTACAGATAATCATGGGAAAAATTATCCACTTGTTTCAAATAATTTATTTGAAACAGTTACAAAATTTAAAGATTGTATTGAAGATATGATTAATTATAATCGTGATTATTTAATTGATTATTTTGGATTTAAAACATTAGAACGAGCATATTTATTTAAGTGTAATAATATTATTATAGAGAGAATACAGCACATGTGGATGCGTGTTGCAATTGGAATACATGGAGATGATATGATATTGGTTAAAGAAACATATGATTTATTATCTCAAAAGTATTTTACACATGCAACCCCAACATTATTTAATACTGGAACTCCTAGAGCACAATTATCTAGTTGTTATTTAGTTAGTATGGAAGAAGATAGTTTAGATGGTATTTATAATACATTGCATGATTGTGCAAATATTTCAAAATATGCTGGAGGAATAGGTCTTCATATTCATAATATTCGTGCAAAAGGAACACATATTAATGGTACTAATGGTAGTTCAAATGGTATTGTTCCAATGTTACGAGTATTTAATGATACAGCTAGATTTGTTGATCAAGGTGGTGGAAAACGTAATGGTTCAATTGCAATATATTTAGAACCATGGCATCCAGATATTGAAGTTTTTTTAGAAATGAAAAAAAATCATGGCGATGAAGATATGAAAGCTCGTGATTTATTTTATGCATTATGGGTTCCTGATTTATTTATGGAAAGAGTAAAAGAAAATGGAAAATGGTCTTTATTTTGTCCAAATATATGTCCAGGTTTATCAGATGTTTATGGTGATAAATTTAAAGAATTGTATAAAAAATATGAAGAAAATGTATTAATAAATAGGAAAACTACAAATGCTCGTGAATTATGGTTTAAAATATTAGATTCACAAATGGAAACTGGAACACCATATTTATTATATAAAGATGCTGCAAATAAAAAATCAAATCAGAAAAATCTTGGTACTATTAAAAGTTCAAATTTATGTACAGAAGTTATTTTATATTCAGATGAAAAAGAAACTGCTGTATGTAATTTAGCGAGTGTAGCATTACCTTCTTTTATAGTTTCATCTGGATCAAAACATAAAGTATTTGATTATGAAAAATTACATTCAGTTGTAAAAGTAATAACAACTAATTTAAATAAAATAATAGATATTAATTTTTATCCAACCGAAAAAACAAAACGAAGTAATTTATTACATAGACCAATTGGAATTGGAGTTCAAGGACTAGCTGATACATTTATTTTATTAGATATTGCATTTCATAGTGATGAGGCAAAAGAAATTAATAAATTAATTTTTGAAACAATATATCATGCTGCATTAGAACGTAGTAATGAAATTGCTATTGATAGACGAGATGCAGTAAAACATTTATTTAATGTATTTAATATGACAATATTACCAGATTCTATAAAAGATGATGATATTATAAAAATACCAGGTAATGATAATTTACAGTTTATTGCAAATGAAATTAGAAATTTAAGTAACGAACATATTGGTTCATATAGTTCGTTTAATGGTTCACCAACATCACAAGGTATTTTGCAATTTGATATGTGGGATATTAAACCATCATCAAATAGATATGATTGGAATAAACTTAAAGAATCAATTAAATTATATGGGTTACGAAATTCAACATTATTAGCACCAATGCCAACAGCTAGTACATCACAAATTTTGGGTTATAATGAATGTTTTGAACCAATTACAAGTAATATTTATAGTCGTAGAACATTAGCAGGTGAATTTGTTGTTGCAAATAATTATTTAATGAGAGAACTAATTGAGTTAGGTATTTGGGATGATAAAATCAAAAATAATATTATTGCAAATAAAGGAAGTATTCAACAATTATTAAATATACCAGAACATATTCGTAATAAATATAAAATTGTTTGGGAAATACCAATGAAACATTTGATAGATATGTCTGCTGATAGAGGTGCATTTATTTGTCAAAGTCAGAGTTTAAATTTATGGTTAGAAGATCCAAATTATAATACATTAACATCAATGCATTTTTATTCATGGAAGCAAGGATTGAAGACAGGTATATATTATTTACGTAGAAAGGCAAAACATCAAGCTCAACAATTTACAGTTGAACCGGAAAAAAATGAGAATAATAATAAACAAGATGATGATATTTGTGAAATGTGTTCTGCTTAAAATAAAAAAATGTACAATTTAAACATTAAATACAAATTTTTTTATTTTTTTATTTTTATTTTTATTTTTACTACATACATACATAATAAATACATAATACATACAATTTTACTATATTCATTAATTTATTTACATTGTATTTGTTTGATGTGTCACCACAAACAACTACACCCAGCTTGGAAATTCCGTAATATCATTATGATCATCATTATGTTCATCATTATATGCATTATCAATAATTTCATTTTCTATATCCGAATCCGAATCCGAATATGAATTGTCATTAATCATCATAATTAAATCACACCAATCTTGTTCATTGTCATTTAATGGTTCTTTATAGTCTTCATTATAAACTTCATCATCAAAATCATATCCCTTAATACAATTACTATCTTCTTTTTCACATTGCCTTAATTGATGTTCACTTATTTCTAATCCCTTGTTATATCCTGTTCGTATAGCACATTTTGATCTATCAATACTGTATGTTTTATCTGTTAAAAATTCTTCATAAATACTTTTGGGTACGTCTTTTTCTGATATTTCTTCTTCTAATTCTTCTTCTTGTATTTCTTGATTAACTGACGTATATGAATATTCTGCATGCTCCCCAATTATATTATTCACAGAATCCATAAAATCAACATCTCCAACTTCATAATGATTAACATCATTAAGATATGTTTCAAAAATACTAGGATATTGTAATACGTCATCTGATTTATTTTCTCCGCCAATTATAATTAATCCTCGCCCACGTTCTCCTTTATATATAAACTTTGCACAATTTGCACAATATCCTATAAAAACCCCATTCCATGAACCAAATTTATTACAATTATTACAATTTTTTGGACCAGTAAATGCTTCATGCCGGGTAACCCATTCTTCTGGGAATGTTCCAGCATACAATTCTTCATCATATGAATAATATGTACACTTACCGCTCATATTATAATATCTAATAATTTCTTTTGGGTTGAATTGAGCCATTTTAAATTTGAAAGATTTAGATTTGAAAGTTTTAAACGATGTGTTGATACTAAAATTGAAATACATATTTATTTAAATACTTATTTCAATTTTTTATTTATAATATATAAATATACATTTACATAAAATTTTATTATATATTTACTCTAAAATTTTTATGAGATTCATAATTTTTAATAGGATGAACAAAATCCATTTTATTTAAATCTTCTTGTTTCCAATCATTTCTCCAAACAAGTTTTTTAAATTCACTAGGCATATCACAAATAAGATTATATTTATGTGTAATTGTTGGAAACATTGCTTCAATAAAAAACATTTTACCATTTTGCTGAATATAATTATTTATATGAAATAGTAAAATTTTAGACATTCTAACCGCACATATTGGTGATTGAAAATATGGTTTTTCAAAATTTATGGAAATTGCGGTCCAAAACCATTGCCAATCTTCTGGTTTGGGTTCTGGTATTTTATCACGACATAATAGGTCTGAATTTATATATTTGTTATCAACATTTGAAATGTTTCTTCGCCATAAATAAAAACATCATCTTCTAAAAACCATATATTTTCATAATTTTTATTTATTACTGAAAAATAATATAAAGCTCTATCCCATGCAATAATTTCATTAAATATTAATGAAGAATATGGCATATAACTTGAATGTTTAACCTCTCGGAAGCCGGAGATGGGCGTTTTTTGTAGTTTATTTACAAAACAAATAATAATGACTTCATATATGAAGTCATTATTAAAAAAGTATAAAAACTACACTGTATCACACCGGTGATACACCGGCTTCCGAGAGGTTAAATCCATTATTATTACATTCATTATTTGATATTTGGATAAAATTAATAGATGGATATAAATCTTTTATTATTTTACAATTATAATTATAATCATCAATAATAAAAAAAATATCATAATTTGTAAAATTATTGTAAAATTCTATAAAATCTATATGTGGTATAATTGTTAATATACAAATTGCATTTTTATTTATTTTATTATTTTCCATTTATAATATATTTATTATATAATATTATCCAATATTTTTTAATTAAATTTTGGACGACGAAATTCTTTACTTCGTAAAGAATATAAATCTTCATTAATGCAAATGTATCTTTGAAATATATCTACATGAGTAAGAGAACTTGCTGGTTCATAAGTGGTTTCATCGTATCCAAGCCATTTAACTTTAAATAACATTCCGTGTTTTGTATATTTATGTTTAATAATATTTTCAACTTCATATTCTTTATCTTCATCATCAGTTTCTTCATCTGTGTCATATAAATCTTCATCTTCTTCTTTGGATTCTTCGTCTGTATCAGTATCATATAAACCTTCAGATTCTTCAGCTGTATCATTATCTGTATCATCATCCGTATCTTCATCTTTTTCAACAAATTCTTCTTCGTCACTATCTGATGGATAGTATCCAGTTTCTTCATTATCTCCAACAATAAAATCTTCACCAAGTTTATATCCACTTTTTGTATGTTGAATTTTCTGACATTCACGACAATGAATATTTAATCCATTTTCTTTTCTAATTTCTTCTCTAATTGCGAAATTTTCAAACATATCTTTACTATATATTTGTTTACAAGTAGAACATTTTCTATATGGTGTATAATATGTTCCATCCATAATTCTTTTTCCATCTATTTTTGGAATATATGTTGATTTTTTATCAATTGTAACATTTGTTCTTAATTTTATATTTTTTACTCTTTTATCAACTCTTCGTTCTCTCAAATCTCCAGCAACAATTAGTTCATATTTGTGTGACATTTTGTATGTAGTAATGATTATAAAGGTATAATTAGTAAATATATAAAAAATAAAATCAATTTTTTTTATAAAATTTAAATACTTATTCATCAGATATATATTTTAATCCTTTATTAATAAGTATAATAAGTATAATAAATACACTTGAACATAATAATATTAAAAATATAGGATTAAAAATAATACTAGTTAATGTAATACCTGTATCAAAATTTGTATCAGCTTTAAATCCAACAACTTGATTTATTTGTTCTTCTGATTCATTTGTTGGTTGACAATCAATAAATACATCATCTGATACTTTAGTTATATTATTTGGACCACTTGAATTAACATATAAACTTGGACCACTTGGAAAAACAATTTGATCAAACGATTTTATTATTTTTTTTAATAATACTAAATTATTTTGTGATAAATAAATAGAATTTTGCATACCAAATGCGATAACATCTATAGTTTTATTTGAATAGTTATAAAATTCTTTCATTGGAATGAAATCATTTAATGTAAAATCTGTTATTCCTTGTGATATACTTTCACCTTGTGATGGTGCACCTTTTGATGTTGCTGTAATAATTTCATTTAATATTGTTGATGCATTATTAGATGTTCCATTTGTTGATATTGGAATACAAATATATAATGCATTTCCGCCACTTAAAGGTGTATTACTTATTATTATTTCCGCATCAGCTTTAGTATTATTATAATTATGAAGTGATGGGCTATAAATACAAAATTCTGTTATATTATATTTAATTTTATTAAATGTTACAGGGGATGATGAATCTGTATATGATAATTTTATAAAATTACCCATATTAGTTGATGTACAACTACTTGTTGGATAATTAAATGATAATTCACATTTTGAATTACACGATCCTGAAATATTCTGAGGAGAGATATTCATACTCATTAATATACATATTGTCAGAAAAAAATGATTTAATAAATAAACTAACTAACTAAATAAATATAATATAAATATTATAAAAAATATAAAATATTATTTTATAATAACAATAATGAAATTAACAAAAGGAAAAATACCAAAACTTTATAATAAAAGAAAACAAAGTTTAAAAAAAAATAAATATAAAAAACATAAAACTCGTAAATCTAAAACATTAAGAAAAAAGAGAGCATTGAATCTTCATAATACAAGTTTAAAAAAATATAAAGGTGGGTCAACTGAACCTATTTCAGATAAAAATGTAGAAAATATTTCAACAAAAGAGGGTGAATCTGTTGTACAACCAGTTGAAGAATCAATAATAAATAATGAACAACAACTTACCGATGAAAACCCAACTACTGTTGAACAACCAACTAAAAATGATGTTGTAGATGAACAACCAACTAAAAATGACAATGTAGCTGAACAACCAACTAAAAATGACAATGTAGATGAACAACCATCTATAGATAATGCTGTAGTTGATACAGATAATACTGTAGCTGAACAACAACCATCCATAGATAATGCTGTAGCTGATACAGATAATACTATAGCTGAACAACAACCATCTATAGATAATGCGGTAGTTGATACAGATAATACTGTAGTTGATACAGATAATACTGTAGCTGATACAGATAATGCTGTAGCTGATACAGATAATGCTGTAGCTGATACAGATAATGTTGTAGTTGATACAGATAATACTGTAGCTGAACCACCATTTATAGAATCAAATACAGAAGAAGATGGTGTACTTGAAGAACCATATGTAGATGAAACTGATACAGATGATAATTTTCCTGAAATTGATGATAAAATAACAAACAATAATCAACATCCTATAATTGAATCATTGGATAATTTAGCTGATTATATTGCTGAAAAAATTGCAAATAAGTTAAAATTATCAAGTAAGTCTAATAATAATAATAATGATTCAGATCCTTTTATTGATATTAAAAATGCACAAAATAAATTGTAATTAAAAATAAGGTATATATTTTATAGTATCATTATCATAAATTGTAATTTTAAATGCTTGATTATACCCTTCAACATAAATTGTATCATTATTATATACTTCATCACATCCATATTCATTTGTACAACTACGCCCATTTTTTACTATTGGCAATTTAATACTATTATTTTGATCACTCATTGTATAATATTGCCATTTATTACGATTTGTAAATAATGGACGACCCATTAATGGTAATATTTTACCAGAATCATTAAGGGGTGTTAATATACCCATTTGACGATAATTTGTATCAACTGCTCCAGGATTTGTTGAAATATTAATAGGTATTGTACCTGGTGGTGTATAGGACATATTTGGAACCAAATATCTTGTATCACTTAATGGAGGAGTATATGGATTTAATAAAACATCATTTGGTAAATTGGTATATCCATAATTTGGACGTACAAACATTCCCCCATATCCACCTTGTGGATTTTTTTCTGTATTTGTAATATTAATATTGCTAGTATTATTATTACTATTTTTTAATGATTTATATACAAAATAAAATATAATAAAAATTATTATTAATAAAAATATCATTGTCATATTTTCCATGCAAATAATACCTGGAGGGCATTTTCTACTCATTGTTATATAATATATTTATTATTATAAAAATATATTATAATTATGATTTTTATGATTTATTTATATAATATATCTAAATTATTCTAAAATATATTTAAATAACTGTATTTAAAAACTGTGTTAATGTATCTTTTGTTGGTTTTGCATCATAATCAATTATTTGATTATCTTTTACTAATTTAATTGTTGGAAATCCTTCTATTTTATATGTATTCATCATTTTTTCAACATCTGGTGATTCATTTGTGCAATTTACATCTGTAAATATTATCTTATAACCATTAATTTGTTTACCATCATATTCAGATTTAACTTGTTCCCATTCAGGTTTTGCAGTTTTGCAGTGTGGACACCAATCTGTTGAAAATAGCATAATTTCTGCTTCTTTACCTGTATGTATATTTGATGACGATTTATTTGTATTATATACTGAATTAGTCATTGGTTCAACATAATTTTTATATATAAAATACAAAATTACTGCTAAAACAACAAGTAATATTACTATTCCAATTTGTTTCCATCCAATTGTTGATGTTATATTTTTTACTCTTGACATAATACCAGAATCAGATGAAGATTGACCACCGGTCTTAAACATTTTATTATTAATCATTATATATTATATATTATATATATTTTATAGGATATGTTTAAACGAAATAAAGAATAAATTATATAATATATAAAATAAAATATCTGGTATGATTTTTAGGGATTGTTATGGAAATATTATTGAAATAAATAAATCTGATTATAAAAATGATTATTTATATTATACAAAAATAATGAATATCAAATCAAATATAATTGATCAATATCAATGTGAAAAAATAATAAAACCCTTAAATAAAAATAATTTTTTTAATTCAAATTCAAAACAATCTATTGATAAACTACTTAAAGAATTTAATTAAATAATTATTTTTTATATTATTTTAATATAAGATAATGCCAATAACACGTAAAAATAAAAATAATAAAACTAGAAATATAAATAAAATATATACTAAAGATGAATATAATAGTGGTGATGGAATGCTTACAACTGTTTGGGGACCAAGTCTTTGGCATTTCCTTCACATTATGAGTTTTAATTACCCGATTGATCCAACTTCTGAACAAAAAGAATATTATCGCGATTTTATTTTAAATTTAAAACATATTTTACCATGTAAATATTGTAGAATTAATTTAACAGAAAATTTTAAACAAATACCATTAACACCAAAACAAATGAAGAATAGAGATTCATTTTCTAGATATATATATAATTTACATGAAATAGTTAATAAAATGCTTCATAAAAAGTCAAATCTTTCATTTTGCGTTGTGAGAGAAAGATATGAACATTTTAGATCTAGATGTACAAATGAAAAACCTAAAATATTTAATTTTTCAAATATAAAAAATAAAACACTTAAAAATAAAAAAGAAAAAGGTTGTACAGAACCATTATATGGCAAAAAATCAAAATGTGTTATTAAAATTGTTCCTCAAGATGAAAAAGTGGCATCATTTCAAATGGATAAAAAATGTATCAAAACAAAATAAACCATTTATTTACATACCAAATGCTGAAAAACTAGATAATACTGGTACAGGTAAATAATTTTCATTAATATTATTATAATTTGGAACCTTTTTACATTCAAAACTTGGTTCAGGACATCTAGCACATGCTGGACATGGTGGACATTTTTCTGTACGAGGACATGCAGATGATGATGGACATACAGGACATATTGGTGGAACAACTTCTGATTTCAGAATATATAAATCTTCTTGTCCTGGTGGAATCATTCGCCCTGGAATACCTTCTGGTAATGAACTATTATATTGCCCTGTATTATTTATACTAGTACCGCTAATAGTATTTCCATTTGGACCAGTAATATATCCTGCACTATTTCCTGCAGGACCTGTTATAGAACCAGAATAAAATGATGTATTATTACTATTACTATTACTATTACTATTACTATTACTTGTTGTACCAGAAGCGGAATTAGAATTAGAATTAGAATTAGAATTATCATAATTATATGTATATGTATTTGATGAAGTATATATTATAGTATTTCCATTAGGTTGCGTTTCTTCAATTGCATATTGATTATCTTTACCAGTAAAAAGTCTTGCAGACCCGCCATTCGGTCCATAAAATATTTTATTTGTTAATTGAGGTATTATACTACTTATACTATTGGTTGCAGTGTTTGTAGTTGTTTGTTGAGATGTATTATCATTAGTACTTAATGTATATTGAACTGTTTTTCCATTACTATTTGTTACAGTAATAATATGTGAATTATTGTCATCTGGAGTTATTGTTGCGGTTCCTCCATTGGGTCCATAATATTTTGTTGGTGATGATGATCCACTATAGTGATCATAATTATCATAATTATTATTATTTACTGACTGATTAGATGTATTATTAATTGTATTATCGGTATCATTGTTAGTAGTATTTTTTAATGTATTTTTATCTGTATAACCTTCTTTATAATTACCGCCTAAAACAGAACATAATAGTAGACTTATCATCAAAATAATAAAAAGTAATAATGCACCATTTTTTATATTCATTTTATATATTTTATATAGAGTAAAAAAATAAAAATATATAAAAATATAATTGATTTATAATAATATTAAATAATATTATTATAATAATACAAAACATGAATAATTTTGAAAATATGGAATTATCTAATATAGAATCTAATATTGGAAAAAAAAAATCAATTAGTTTATTAAAATCTTATTTAAATGATTCAAATATTTATGAAATTGGAATTGATGAAGTTGGGCGTGGTCCTCTATTTGGAAGAGTTTATACTGCTGCTGTTATTTTACCTAAAGATGATGATGTATTTGATCATTCAAAGATGAAAGATAGTAAAAAATTCAATTCAAAAAAAAAAATACAAGAAATGTCAGAATATATTAAAAAAAATGCTATATCTTGGTCAATTAATTATGAAGATGAAACAACAATTGATAAAATTAACATTTTACAAGCTACACAAAAATCAATGCATAAATGTATTGATCAAGTTATGAACCAAAATCAACCATTATTG
>TBL_comb47_HYPODRAFT_10005183_pt1 | contig 14653 bp, 16 predicted proteins | sample TroBogypolimnion_40_FD_10682 | JGI IMG/M metagenome (IMG submission 10682)
TTTTTATCAATTATTTTTTCATGTTCTTTTAATGTTATTGGGTTAAAGAAATCACAATCAACAACATATTTTATTGGTATGCGAATACCATTTACACCAATTTCATCATCTGTAAGTATATTGCCTTTTTTGCAAATGGTAATTCTTTAATCACTTCATAATAAATCACTCTTTCTTTATCTTCCATATTTTTAATTTATTATCCAGGCCAAAATCCTGTACCTGGTATACCACATTCTACACATTCACATAATCCATATGTATTTCTTTGTTCTCCGCCACAAGTTTTACATTGTGATGTTTCTTTTACCCAATCTTTTAATTGATTATGTTCTTTTTTTAATTGATCTAAACTATGTCGTAAATTAGATAATTCCCAATGTATTAAATATCCAATATATGTACCATCTTCACAAACGCATTTAACTTCTTGTTTAAAATGTTTATCTTCGTATCTAAAGTATATTTCACCTTCACACATTGGACAGATATTATTTTTAATATAGTATTCTTCTTCGTTTTTCATTTTTATTTAAATGTTATGTATATTATTTCTAATTCTTTTTTATACATTTGTTTAATTTTTTCTATTCTAATTTCCTGCATTTCATTCATAGGTTTGCTATGAACCGCACTTGGCATTTGTTCTTCTTTCCATTGAGTAATTTTAATCCAACCAAGTTTTGAAAAATAATCTAGTAGATTAGTTTTAAATTTTTCTCTAATATATTTTTGAACTTCATATTTTCCTATTCCGAGTATATTTGATAAGTATTCCATTCCCCATAATTCGTGATGATCTAAATTATCTATTTTCAAAAAGTCACCTTCTCTATTTATCCAACCATTTAATAATTCTGGATGATATACTCTTTTATGTTCAATTTCTATCCATTCATTTAAAAATTTTTTATCTTCTTCGTATCTTATCTTCAGTTTTTCTCTTGTTAAAGTACTTAAATCAGGTATTTTAGGAAAATCCCACATATTATACTGTCATTTCTAATGCAATTAATAAATTAGTATTCAAATTATCTACTAATATAAATGTATCAAATACATAAATTGGTATTTCATTTTCCGTGAAGTTTATTGATTTGAAATATTTTTTAGGAAATGTTATTGATAAATCATCATGTTCAACTTCACATATTTGAAGATCCCAACCACCTTCCCCAATGGTAAGTTTATTATCATTAATATTTAATGTTAGGATGTCATTATCTTTATCTACTGTAGATAATTTTTTTATTTGAGCATATGAAGCTTTTTCTAATGAAAACTTAAAATCTATGTTATCTTTATTTAAAGTTTTATTAATTTTTTCAATATCAATTGTGGTATTCATTGCTCTAATATCGCCACCATTAATACCCAATCTTAATTTTGAATTTTTTAATTTAAAATTATCAGCGTATGTATCATCATTCATAAAAAACTCACATTTGATAGTTTCATTATAATCTTTGTAATTTGCAAGTGAGGTTTCAAATTTAGGACCATTAGTTATAATAAACCGAATTTCTTTTGTTAATTCGTCATCAAATGTGAAAATTTCATTTGTTTTAAATATAAAGGATTTAAATGCATTTACATTCATCTTTTCTCCAACAATTGAATATAAAAGAATATTATCATTATTTATCTTTAAAAGTATTTCGTCATCAATTGATAATAAATCATGAACTTTATCTAAAAAGAATGAAAGCTGATTTAATGACATTGAGAATTTGTATGATATATCTGCCATAAAAGTAATTTATCTTAATATATTAAAAAAATCATTCTTAGTTTAAAATAATTATCTTGGATATCTTGAACTATACATTTCTGGTCGTCTTTTATAAACTCTACTATATGCACCAACTAAGCCATCAGTGTTATTTGATTTACTTGTTATTGATTCAATATATCTCAATACATCACCCTGTAAACTATTATTAGTCAGTAAATCTACTAAATTTTTATATCCAACATTATCAAAACAAGTTGATAATGTAATAGTAGTCATAACAACATCATCATTTCCACTTTCTGCTTTATATGTTACATTACCAGATATAGTTTCATGTTTACTAAATGTTGTAATTTCATTAATATTAATGTCACTATGGAGTATCATTCTTCTATTACGAATAGCTTGTTGAAACTCCTTATCTATAATCAAATGCTTATCTTTATTTAGCTTTAAACCTATCTTACCCATAATATCTTCTCTATTGTGTTTATATCTTAAAAATACAGCATTAGAATATTCATTATCACCATCAAAAACATTTGGTAAATGTGCTAAAAATTCACCACCATATGTATTCATCTCTAATACAACTTTAACTTTTTCTGGGTCAAATAATTCGAATGCTATTAAGTAAAATATATGTGCAATTTCACGTATAGAATAAACATTATTTCGGTATAAACCAATTTGTTCAATTTTGAACATATCATATAAATTTTCATATTTAAATTTATCTATTTCTTCTTTATCTCGTAATAATATTTTAAATATGTTTATAACAGAATAGTCTTTCGCAAGTCCTTCTGATAAGTCAATTGATATTACTATATAATAATCTTTTGCTTTCATAGGATTGAATAGATTTGTATCTCTAACAAATTTTAAAGAATCGTATGGAATATTTAATTTTTTAAATTGTGAAAGTTCCATATAATCAAATGGAATTTGTTTACTTTTTAATAAATCAATAGTTTCTTTATTAAATAAAATTTTATCACCAGTAACGAAATGTAATCCATATTCTTGGTCAAATTTTTCTGGAGATAATAAAAGTTTTGTTTCTTCTTCTTGCCAATTAGTCACAACAGATAATTCAGGTAATGGTATACCATTTATCCTATTTTTCGTATATTATCGATATACGTTTTTTCGTTACCAACTTCATATTTTACATAATCTATTATATCATCACCAACATGTTTTTTATAAAATGATATATCATATTTTTCCCTTATTTCCCTTAATACCGTAGATTTAGATAACCCATATTTTTTTAATTTTGATTCCATTATCTTAACCTGTGTATCTTCTCGACCTGGTACTTGAGTCCAATAAACTCGCATAGCTTTATAAGGATTTTTCATTGGGTCGTCATCTGGTAACTCTGCGTTTGTAAAAAGTTCCCAGAACATATTATAGCCATTAGGTGTAGATGTAATTATAATTCGTGAATTATTAATTGATGATACAACAGGCACAATTGCACCATAATAATCTCGTATAAAATTTTCTGGTATATGGGCAAACTCATCAAGATAAAGTAAGTCAATTGTAAATCCGATTGAAGGGTCTTTTGTTCTATTTTCTGTTTGAATACGTGAGTTATTTTCAAATGAAATTTGTGTTTCGTTCCAGTTAGTTACACCTTTTTTCAAATAAAATGGTAATAATTTATAAATATCTTTAATTTTCCTAATAATTTCCTTAACAGTTTTTCCTTTATTCGCAACAATCATACATCCTTTATCATCATTAAATAATACAAAGTGTAATATAACAATTGCTGCTGAAACCGTATTATGTGATAATATATCATTTGTATAATAACTCATTTCTGGCGTACCAATAGATAAATCAAACATGCTTGCTTTACCATACATCTTTTTTACTGATTTAACTTTACTTAAACCTTGTTTAGTTAAAACAAAATCATCATTGGTTAAATCAATTAACATTTTAGTTTGATGTTCTTTGCAAAAAATCATATGTGTATCAGCACCTTCTAGACATAATCCATTTTCTAATTCTAATCTATATCTTTGAAATGGTTGAGTTATATTAATTTCTGTTACAGGAACAATACCATAATCTGTTTCAATCATTAATTCTTTTTCTAAAAAAATAGTATTAACAAATTTTTTTAATACATCATCTTCATTCGGATTAAAATTTCTAAATTCATATCTTTCTATCAATTGAATTATGAAATAGATTATATTTTTTATCACATTTTTTATCACATTTTTTATCACATTTTAAAATTATTTTTTTATTTCCAAATATATAATCCTTTATTATTAAATAAACCTTCACAATAATCCATTTTAATATTATAATTTGGAAAAACTATAGATAAAACGTGCTTATATATTCTAATTCTTTTTTGTAATTCTGTGTCACCTATTATAAAATATTTTGGAATATCTATTTTATCTAAAATATTACCAATTCTAACTAATACTTCTTTTTCTTCTCCTAATCCAGTAAGATCCTCATAATCTATATCATAAATATCATATTTATCCAATGTAAAAGATATATTCCAAATAAAATCACTATTTATTTCTTTATTAAAATTTAATAATGGTGCTAAATCAATTCTGTATTTATTTTCAGAATTAGTTTTAAAGAATATTTTATATCCAGGTATATTATAATTAGAATGACCAGAATCAAAATTAAAAGATATTATATCAAATTCAGTATCTTCATATTTTTTATCAAATGATTCTAATACATTTTTTTCATTAAATTTTTCAAATGTATATATTTTCAAAAAAGTACTAATTCTATCAGTCCTATGATTATTAATATAATTTATATATGTTTCATTTGTAGTAGAAATATATTTAGTTTTTATCATAAATTTAAATAATTTTTACATTTTTTTAATGTTTCTTCTTTGTGAGTTTTATATTCAGAATCCCATATAGTTAAAACTTGAAAACAACTATTGTAATTTATATAAAATATTATACAAAAAAATTTTTATTTTTTCTAAAAATGTTAATTTTCTTTCCTTAATTATCTCATTATAATAAAGTAATCCAATAGGAATTTTTACATTTTTTTCATTTTCAAGTTGTACATTAGCTAAAGTGTTGAAAATCAAGCATTTACCCGTTTGTCTTGAAGCCATTAAAATACTTCTAGGATTTTTTGTGTATAGATCAATAATATCTTTTTGGTAATCACGAAGTTTCATTTGGCCAATTGTACCATCTTCTCTTTTAATATGACAATAATTTTCAGCAAAATAGTGAATATTAATTTTACATTTAAGATATTCTTCCCATTCCAAATTTGACATTGCAAATGTTACATTTGCTTTTCTAATGCCTCTTAAATTTGAAAACCATACCTTTTCGTATCTTTTAAGTATTTTTCCTAAATTTTCACGTTGTTCTATATCTTTTATTATTTCTGTTGTTAATATAAATTCTTCTATTTTTTCAGCCATTGTTAATAATTTTTTTTATTTCATCATAATCATCTTCTGTTAAACCAATATAACCTTTACAATGAATAATGTTTTCTACATATGGTTTAATATCAGATATTTTATCATCAATAACTATATATTTATTATAGTCGTGCCCATTCAACCATTCACGTATTTCTAAACCTCTATATTGTAATAAATTTGGTGTATAATCATAAATTTTAGGCACAATACCTTGATTATTAAATATTTCTTGTAATTGGATTAATGTATATTTAATTCTCCATGTGGATGTTATAACTGGCAATAGATTAAAGTCGTTACATATTTTATTATAAATATTAACACATTTTTTATTCCATTTTCTATTAAAATTTGGATTTAAGACTCCATCGATATCTGTAAAAATTATATTACACATTATTCAAAAACAAATTCAATATTATAACCTTTAATTACAAAATTAAGATAAAGGATATCTTGTAAAGTACCTTCGTAGATTTGTAAATCTAATGTATATCCTAATGCTATTAATTCTGGTATATACGTATTAATTTGGTTTTCTACTTTACTTTTTAAATTGCCAGTAGTTACGTTAGTTTGCCAAAGGTAATATTCTAAATTGCAGCCAATTTCAACATCGCCTAAAACTTCACCATTATTTGTAAATAATATCATTTCTAATTTTTGTACGATTACTTCTATTTCATCGTCTTCTACAATTCTATCTGGTTCATATCTTGGATGACCAGGATATCTTATGACTAAATCTTTTACGTCTCTTAATGACATTTGAAACCTTATTTTTATTATATATATAAAAAATATATATTTCTAAATGGAAGAAACGGAAGATGTTAATTTTATAACAGTTATAGATTATATTGGTGAAATAAACAATGGTGTTGCTATATTATTATCATTAAAGGTCAAAGAAAAAATATACGAAATTGGATTTTGGTTTGATAGAGAAAGTAATTATATAATGTCATCGGATGATAATTTTTTAAAGGATTATAATATAAAAGATATATATGAATATAAAGATTATAAAAAATTAGCATATTACATATATACTTTTGTGCTAAATAACAAAGAAGAAATATTTAAAGAATTTTTAGATAAATAATCAGGACATTCTTGATGTTACGCCTTTCCAAATAATATTTATTGTACTAAATCCAGTTGATGTTTTTGGATCTTCACTAAAAAATATACCATTTCTATTACTCCAGCCACCTCTTAATATGACCAATTCATTTTGACCAATAATAATATCACCTAAAACAGCATCCATACCAACTAATTTAGTCGGATCATATTGTGTTGTTGTATTATATGCAACAACAGTAGAACTTCCTACTGATAAACTTGAATTATTCTGAAGTGAACTTGAATAAATACTTGAATTGCTTACAGTTTGGTTAGAACTTGAACTTAATGTATTAGATGGTGTAATTGAATTTGATGTTGAATTTGATGTTGCATTTGATGTCGAATTTGCATTTGAGTTTAATGTTTGTTGTGATGCTATTGAATTTCTATAAGAAGTTGATGATATATTAACGGAATTTGAATTTGTGGCATATGTTGACTGTATTACTGGGCTGACTGTTGAAGTTAACAATGCACCATCCTTATGATAGTCTTCATTATCTTTACCAACAAATTCTATATTAACAGAATCTATACCATCAATAGTTTTTAGTTGTGTTATTAAATCTGCTTTAACTATTCTATCATATCTAGTATAGTTTGCAAAATAATTAGATAGAATATTGGTAATTTGTTGTCTAATATTATCTTCAGTTGTATCATCATATCTTGTAGCATATATATTTATTATAAATCTTTTTATTTGAGGATCAATTATATTAATAACTGATGTAATACTTATAATACCTTGCATTTTAAGATATGATATAATTCTATCTTTACCAACTTGATCTAAATAAAAAGCAGAAAATGGAACATTAAAATAATTTACATTTGTTGAAAAATAATCAGTTATTCTAGGTATTAAATACAAAAACATTTCATTTATATAAATATTATCCAATGAACCATTACTATTAATATTTACCTGTATTGAATCTAAAGTATTAAAAGCATTAACTTTAGAAAATATATTCAATTTTTGAAGATGATAAATAAATTGTGAAGGTGTAGCAAGTACAAAATTTCTAGAAACATGTGATATAATTGCTTTTGTGTGCTCAATACTTTCACCATCACTCGCAAATTGGATATTTGTATTAATAAAAATATCGAATAGTTGACTTGGTTGAATAACATTACCACTATCATCATAGATATCATCAATAAAATTAAAATCATTAACTTTATTATTTAATATGTTACCATTTAGTCCATTATTTAATAAATATGTAACTGTTATTATTGATCCAATAGTAGGGATAATACCATTTACGCCATTACCAAAATATACATCTAATCCACCATTAAATCCAGTTCTAGTATAACATGCATATTCATTAGTAAGCATATCATATATATGATCTCTAATTGTAAGACTTATTCCATTTAATGTAACTTGAAAATCAAAATTATCTATTGTTGCACTATTACTAACATTTACTTGAAATGATTGTGATATTGTTCCATCACCAGTAAATGTTTGAGTTTCGTATTTTCCTTGTGTTATATTTATGAAAAATTGACAACCTGGAGTTAAAGTGTAATAATTTCTATCTGTACTTGTTTTCAATGAGTAATAAAGCCCATTTGTTGAATTTTTAATAAGAGTATTATCATATATAACTACTTGTGAAACATTATCAATACTAACACCCTGTTTAAGTTTAAATTGTAATGTACCTTTAGCCGCCATTGCTCTTGATGGATTATGGCCAGAAATCCTAGCAATATTTGCTATCATTCTTGTTGAAACTGCCTGATCAATATCTAATTGTTTAACAAAATTTTTCAAATATAATATATCTTGAAGAAAAAATTCTTTTATAACTTCTAATATTTGACCATATGGTGATGCAGGGTTAAATAGAATACCAGATTTATTGTAAGCTGCACTTAACCAATTTATTATTTGATTTGTTAAATTTGTATAATTCAATTCTATGAAATTAAAAACCCTGTTAAGTTTCGTAGTTCTAGCCATTTTTACATTTTAATTTTATTTTTTAAATTATTGCCTATTGTTTCAATAAGTCTATTTAAATTCTTTTGCTCTTCTTCATATATATTATCCAAAAATTTAAAATTAAATAGATATTTATTATCAGATTCTTTTTTTATGGTTAAATCAACTTTTTGATTATTATTTAATTCTATTTTAAAATCAAAAGATATATCTTCACAAGGTATTATTTCAATTTTTGTAAAATCAAGATTAACAACTGAAATATTTGTAATTTTATTTTCTTGAAACCATTTATTTATTAACGTTGATGGTGATTTTATAAAATCTGACAATATTTTAATATCTTTACCAAACTTATTTTCCTTAAATATATTAGAAATTTTATTTCCAAAATCATTTAAATCTGAAAAATCTATTCTAATATATTCACAATTAATATCATACAAATATGAAAAATAATTATTTTTAAGCTTAGTGTCATCGACATGAAACACAAATTTTGTATAAATAACATTGATATCATTATATAAAATTCTATTTATAGAAATTATAAATTTATCTGTACTTCCACTTTGTTTATCAACAGATAGTACCTTTGAAGAATCAAATATTTCTAAAATTTTATTTTCTAAATCACCAACTAATATATCCATACATTAAATTATTTTATACGTCACATTATATCTCTGATCAAATGATGAATTATTATCACCATTAACTCTTAATAAAGTAACTTGTATTCCACGGTAGAAACTAACCCTAGGTTGGCCAACCAATATATATCCTGAAACATCTCTTGATTTCAAATCTATTGTTAGAGTAATACCAACTTTACATAAAATTTTATAAGCTCCACTATAGTCTAAAACATTACCACTAGTATCTTTAAAATAAAAGTTTTGAACATATATAGTATTTCCACTTTTAAAAATATCTTCAGTTAAAACTAATTCAGTATATCCAGTTGTACACCAAGTATATCCAGTATTTATATCTGATACATTTACATAGATATTTTCATTTAGATAAAAACTATCAGCAAAATCTGAACTATTTGGATTTAATGATGAATATGTATTTAAATCTATTGGTAGATCAGTATTAAATATATTATATTCTGTTAAATTATTATTTTGATTAAACATCATATTTAAATATAATTTTTGTGAATATAATCCAAAATTTGGCTTAACAATTATATCTATCTTTTGCATATTTTTAAGATCTCTATCCAACATAACTGTAACAATACCACTATCATTATTTATATTGTCATTTACAAGGCTTAATAACATCTTACTAGAAAATGCTAATGATATAGGATATGATGAACCTGTATTAGAAACATTATAATTATATGCTGTTGTTAAACTAACATCAACAATATTATCATATTCAACACTAATTGTATTCATTTTCAATTTAGGGTAAATTCCAGAATAATCAACAGATATTTTAGCAGTATCAGAATCAACAAATTGATTAGTGGCATAAAGTCTTAAAAGACTTTCCATATTTGACATTCTGCTCTTTAAATCGTCTATATCAGTTTGTGAATAAATAATGCTTTTCATATCTTGTAAATCCATATTTATTCTAACAAACTCATTTATAATATTTATGAAATTCTCATTAATTTGATAAAGTCTTTTCATCGTTTCATTATACATATCAAATCCAAACATATTATAAATAGTACTTGGATCATAATTTAATGGTTGTACATCATTATCAATATTATAATGAATATTTAAATTAAACATATAAGATAATCCATCATGAATGCCATTTGTAACTAATTTATGATAAGGTGTCATCAACGTCGCATAATTATCATCATCATTTTCTGGATTATTTAAAAATTCGATACCATATAAATTAACATATGAATTAATATTATTATTTTGATCTCTTTCTAATAATTCATAATACCATAATATAGCATTAAAATCAAAATCTGCTGGTGCTAACCCCTCAATTGAAATTGAACTAAACTCATCAAAATTTTGAGATTCTAAACCTGGAATATTCATCTTATAATAATGTCTTTTATCTACATCAAGATAAACTCCATCAATATTATCAGAATTAAAATCTGGTAGTTTTTCAATATAATTATCAGCATTTAAACCTGTATTATCTGATAACATTATTCCGTAATAATCACCTTGATACCTAACACTATCACCATTAGAACATAAATATGTATTATCTTGTGTATCAAATTGTCCAAAAAATGAACCTGGATAATTTTCTGGATTGGTTCTTATTGGAGAATTTAAACTATCCGCACCAACTATTTCAGTTTGAATTTCACCTGCAAGAATTGGAATTTCTAAATTTGGATAATAATTCGTATTATTTCTAATTCCAAATAAAACAGTTGGTGTTCTACCTGCTTGGTGTGGTATATAAGCTGTAACTTCCTGACCAACTCTAGTTGCTGTTTGTATATTTGTTATTTGATTAATTTCACCAACATATTGAATTAATCTATTATAATCTAAATAAACATATGTTGCAGTTAATGTACCTTCAGTATTACCTTGAAATGACGTATCTAACCAAATATAAGTATTACCTGTATCAAATGTAATTTTACCTATCTTATAATCAGCACCAAATGTTATTGCAGTTAATGCTGTTTGGTCCTGATAATTAGTACTAGTTAATATTACTTTATCTCCAACTTTAAATTTAGCAATATCATTTATTGTAAATTTTGGAGTATGGCTAAGTGTATCTGTACTATAATAATCAGCACTTTCTTCTACCCATACTAATTTATAATTAATTATTTCACGTTCTTTCCATAGATATTCACGAAAATAATCAGTATTTGTTATAGTTGATGCATTAATATTATCAAAATCAGATAAATTTTTATCCCAATCAACTTTATGAACAGCTGGTTCAAAATCAATCAAATTTAATTTCCTACACCACTTATAAAAAATCAATTCTGTTGGTGTATATCTTTCAGCGATATTATAGAAATCAGAGTTCGCATTTATTCTACTTTCATGTAATGATGTATCATAATTTGCTACATAGTTTCTTAAAGATTCAACTAATTGTTCTGATAATTTAGTAGGTGTTGTATAATTAGGATCATCACAGAAAAAAGGTGTTCCTCCTTCTGGAACATTACTTTTTGGTATAAAATCCAATACACCATCAATGGGGTTAGGTACACCATTTACTTGTCTAGGTATATTTAGTAGTGCAAATTTTGTAAAGTTCAAATCATAAAAATCATTATAATTTGCTAAATTTAAATCATTTGATGCACTCGGAAAGGCGTAAAATGAAGTACCACGTTGCTTCATAAATTTATAAAGAGGTGTTGCCATAATCTAAAAAATGTAAATTTTATATTATATATAAAATTTACATCTTCATAAAATAAAAAAGAGTGATATTTTTTATATCACTCTTTTTATCAAAATCCTGATTTCCAAAACCGTCTATTAAGTTCCATCCTTAATAATGATATATCAATATCATAATCATCATTTATACTTCTTAATTTATCATAATCCTGATTATTAAATTTGGCTTTATCTATCAAAATTTCATTTTCTTCTGCTAAATCTTCAAATTTTTTTAATAATGATTGTAAATCTGGTGTGTACATTCTTTCATATTTTTCAATTGTTTTCATACTTATTTATTTTTTCAAGTTTTTTCTTTCTAATGTTTGCTTTTTTTAATATATCATACTCAGGCACGAAATTAATTTCTTCAGAAGAATAATCAGTAAGTACAAATTCTAAACTTAAAAAATCCTCATATTTACTAGCTTTGAGTCCACCTGATTCAATATATCCATAATCATCAATATCAATATCATATACATCATTTAATAATTTAATTGAATTATCTATTAAATCATCAATTGTTGGAATATAATATTCAATTCTAATATTAGTACTATCATACTTACCCCATGCCCAATTTAAATATTTCATTATATTATGAACTTTATTAAAATCAAACTCTTTAATAATATGATTGATATGTTTTTCTTTATCTAATGTAAAATCTGACATTATGCTGTATGATTAGGGTTAACTTTAAAAACATCACCTCTACTTACGTATAACATTCTAGTATAATTATCCAATATCCAAGTAAATGTATTAAATCCTAATCTATTAAATCTACTTTGAAATTTTTCATATATGTCGTCATCAAAATTAAAAATATTATGATGATATTCTAATGCTATACATCTAATTTTAGATAAATTAATATCAGATATACCTTCAAAAATCATTAACTCAGCACCTTCTGTGTCAACCTTTAGAAAATCTATATGATCAATAAAATTTCTAGAAATAATATCGTCTAACGTAATTGTTTTAACATAAATATTCTTATGTTCATAATGTCCAGGTCTATCAATTTCAGAAGTTACAATAGTATGGCCACCATTACCAGTATGAGTATATAATAATTCTATTTCTTCATCACTTTTATTAAATACTGCTAAATTAAAAACTTCGGCATTTGGATTATTTTTCTTATTTAATTCAAAATTATTTATAAATGGTTCAAAAGATAATACTCTGGATGCACCCATATCTAATGCAATAGATGAAAATAACCCTATATTACCACCACAATCAACAACAATATCACCTGGCAGAATAACACAATCACCTTTAAAATAATCCTGTCTATTATTAATTTCATGATAAATAATTGATTCTGGATATTTTACTTTAGATTTATTGCCCCAATTTCCTATTATTATATCTGAATCTTCTTTTAAATCTACTAATTCTGTAGTTCCATGTACATAAAATTTATTTTTCATTTATTTATTTTTATTTTTTAAATATCATAATTACCAATCACCATTCATATAATGACAAACTATATACTCAGGATTTTTTTCTAACTTCTTAAATTTCAAACCCATACTTGCCATCTTAAATACAAAATTAAAATCATGTCCGTATCCAATACTCCATTTTAAAGATTTAATATTCTTATGACTTATAGAACTTGTTCCTATACTTGCCCATCTAGGTTCAACTATTCTTAAATGTAATTTCTTAAATGTGTTATCTAAAGTCATATAGTCATTATAATATACCCAATCATATTTATTAATATCAAATCCATCAACAATTATTTGCAAATGATTAGAACCAATAATATCATCACTATCTAAATATGATATTATATCACCATCAACTAAATTAAAAGCAACATTTCTCATTTCGCCTGAATACAACAATTGTTTAGGTATTTGTATCAGTTTAATATTAGAATCATTAGAGAAAAATCTATTATATAAATCAACTGTTAATTGGCAACCATCTGATACTATAATAAGTTCTTTATTTTGATATGTTTGCTTTTTAAAACTATTTACAGCTCTTACAAATTTTTGATCTCTATTAGATGCTGAACCTGGATATGGCAATAAATAAGAAGCCATGATAACACTAACTTTAAGCATGAAAAATATTATTTTTCTAAATATATAATAAAAAAAAATAATAGTTTAAAAAATATTAGCAACTAGCATATGTCCCAGTTATATTACCAGAACCATTCATAATTGCAGAATGCCCATTTGTAGTACCACCTAATGTTCGTTTAAATCCAAAATATCCAGATCCTCCAGGAATAAATTTACTTAATAATGTAGTATCATTATATAATGCTGTAACATTAGTCTCATTAGTTGCTGACGTACCATATAATATATATGATGAACTAATTGTACCACAAGCAGCAGCTGCACTCGTTTGTGTGTCTGGCGAACAATAATATGTAGCATAAGATAAAGTCGTTGTTGTAGTTGTAGGTGCATTATTGGTTGTCGTAGTTGTGGTTGGTGGATTTGAACAATACGCTTGCCATACTATTGCACCAGTTGATAAAACAATTGTACCTACTGAACCATTTGATGATGGCGATATTACACTTTGATACTTTAAATAACCATTTGCACTTGGCTTCCAAATTGTTAATAAATTAGAAGCTGTATATAAATAAGTAACAGCATTTTCATTTGGTGTAGATGAATATAATGTTTGAGAGAATGATGAATTACAACCATTAAGTTGTGATGTTTGAGAATCTTCTATAACATTATATGAATAACTTACAAATTGTGTCGTGGTTGTGGTTGTTGGTGGCGTATAGGTCGTGGTTGTAGTTGTTGGTGGTGTATAAGTCGTAGTTGTAGTTGTTGGTGGCGTATAGGTCGTAGTTGTAGTTGTTGGCGTATAGGTCGTAGTTGTAGTTGTTGGCGTATAGGTCGTAGTGGTGGTCGTAGGTGCCGTATGAGTTGTAGTTGTAGTTGTTGGTGGCGTATAGGTCGTGGTTGTGG
>TBL_comb47_HYPODRAFT_10005184_pt1 | contig 14652 bp, 9 predicted proteins | sample TroBogypolimnion_40_FD_10682 | JGI IMG/M metagenome (IMG submission 10682)
AATAGGATGGCAGCGCCAACTGCATTTATTTGAAGTGCCGTTTTATTATATCGAATACGGCATTGCTCAATTAGGTGCCATTGGTTTGTGGGCACAATACAAAAAGAATCCGCAACAAGCTTTACAGCATTATATCAATGCATTGAGTTTAGGCGGAACAAAAACATTGCCCGAATTATATGCAGCAGCAGGATTAAAATTCGATCTCTCACCTGCACATATTAAAACATTGATGGAATTTGTAAACGAAGAGATGGAGAAGTTGTAAAAAGTATCAGCTACTTAGCAAGTGCCTGATACTTTTTTGTTGACTTGTACGGTTTCTTCTTTATGCAACAATTTACCACTGAGTTAAAGAGAAACAGAGTTAAAGCAGAGAACTCAGCGCAACTCTTTAACTCCTTTTCTCTGCGGTGAATATTCCGCTTCGATCAAAATCTTTTATTGCTTTTTTATCAAACGAATATTTTTTGCAGATTCTTTGCGCATCACATGCATGGGAATGGCAACACCCATTGCCAACGACATGATGATGAATAATGTTTTAGCACCATTGTTCACTGTTTCTGAAAGGATCGAATTATAATCTGTACCAATTGCTCCTGTTAACTTAATTAATCCCAACATAGTGCGATAGGCGAATACTCCGGGAATTAATGGAATAACAGAAGGGATGGCAAATATCATCGGTGGCACATGCCTGAAATGTGCAATGGGAATACTTAATATACCAACAGCCGATGCACCAACAAAAGAAGCAAACACAACACCCACGCTCATTTGCAACAAAGTAAATTTTAAAAAACATCCGATAGCACCTCCGATCCACAATGCAAATAATGTTCTGGGCGGCACATTAAATAAAATACCAAAACCCAATGCAGCCCAGCCGCACCAAAAAGCTTTACTGAAAATGATGATCCAATCCATAGTCATTAATTCAAATTATAAATTAACATCGCGATCAATAATCCAAATGCAATCGCCATTGAAAACATCAATGCATTTATTCCTCTTACAATTCCATTTAAAATATTACCGTCGATCAGATCGGTGAAAGAATTAATTAACGGAACGCCGGGAATTAAAAACAAAACCGATGTTGCAAAAGCGTGTTCGAAATTGATATTCAATCCTGCCTTAATAAATGCACCTGCAAATAAGGATGCAACCAACGATCCAAAGAAAACACAGATATAAGGATTGAATTTCTTTTTGATAGCTTCTTGCCGAATAAACAGTCCGCAGAATGTTGCACCAAAAGCAATGATCATTTCAGGCGGTTTGCCGCCGAATGAAAAGCAAAATGCAGAACCTGCCAGACTAACAAAAAGCAAAATGATCATTCGAGGATAATGCGGCAATGATAATAATCTGTTCAATTCATTTCTCACTTGTTGTAGTGATAATTTTTTTTCCACTGCATCCCAGCTTAATCTGCTGATACCTGAAATGATCTTAAAATTCACTCCTTGTGAAGGAGTACTTCGCATACCATTAAAAAGAACATTGTCCTCTTCATCATTTAATGTAAGGGAGATCGATTTGGGTGCAATGGAAATATGTGCTTCGTAATGATAAGTTGTGGCCAATCTTTTCATTGTAATTCTTATCCTGCTGCAACTTGCACCTGAACTTAACAAAGAAACGCCTACATCCAATAACAATGATCCCAACTCTTTTGTTTCAGTAATCTTGTTTTGCTCCATCAAAAAATGTATTGGTAAAAGAGTATTTGTGCAAAAGTAAACTTATTTGATGGGTTGATTTATTTCGGGTTTTACAGTGCAAATATTCCTCATTGTCGTTGTTACATTGATGTACAAACAATCTGTTTACATTGAATAATAGTTTAAGCTGATAATGATTTTCATCATTCTCTCTGCGAAAGATCAAGTTTAGCTTTGTATCTTAAATACAGATCTATGAATTGGCTACAACAGTTATTTACTCAGCAGAGTATCGCACAAACAGTGATCATTTATGGATTGGTGATTGCTATTGGTACCTGGTTGGGTAAATTTAAGATATTCGGGATCTCTCTCGGCGTTACCTGGATCTTATTCATGGGTTTATTGGTCTCTTATCTCGGTATCAATGTAAATAAAGAAATAGAAAATTTTTTAAAGGAATTCGGATTGATACTTTTTGTGTATTGTATCGGTTTGCAGGTAGGCCCCGGTTTTTTTGCATCACTTAAAAAAAATGCTTTAGCCAATAATATTTTGGCAGCAGGAATTGTATTACTCGGTGTTGTAATAACTGTAACATTTTTTTATTCAACAGGAACATCAGTCCCTGTTATGACAGGTATTATGAGCGGTGCTGTTACAAACACTCCCGGTTTAGGTGCTGCACAAACAGCTGTAACCGATATGCATTTGGCGGCAGACAATAATGCATTAATAACATTAGCCTATGCATTGGCTTATCCTTTTGGTGTATTCGGAATTATCTTTTCCATCATTATTTTAAAATGGATCTTCCGCATTAATGTAGATAATGAAATAGAATTGCATGCAAAGCTCAGTGCCATCAAAGCAGTGAAACCGATATCTGTTCATCTGATAGTTGAGAATAAACAATTGATCGGTCAACCCATTCGAAGAATATTTGAAATGATGAAAGAGCATGTTGTCATTTCAAGAATGTTTCATAAAGACACGATCATAGCACCTGATCCGGATACCATTTTGAATGAACATGATGTTTTATTGGTTGTTGCACCTAAGCATGTTGTCAATCAATTAAAAATTTTGATCGGAGGTGAGAGTGCGATGAATTTAAAAGAAGCACCTCAAAATGAATTGATCTCCAGAGTAATTGTTGTTACAAGAACTGAAATAACACATCGCCGTTTAGGTGATATTCCGGAATTACATGCACATGGTTTTACATTAACAAGATTGGGTAGAGCAGGAATTGAAATGGTGCCGCATGGTGATATTGTTCTGCAATTGGGTGATAATATAAAAGTGGTGGGAACACAGGAAGCAGTTGAATCAGTTACCAATGTATTGGGTAATTCTTTGAAGAGATTGGAAGTGCCGGATCTTGCACCAATATTTATTGGTATTGTATTAGGAGCAATCGTTGGAAGTATTCCTTTATCGTTTCCCAATATGCCGGTGCCTGTAAAGATCGGTTTGGCAGGAGGGCCATTGATCGTTGCATTATTATTAAGTCGTTTTGGAAATGTGTTGTACTTAAATAATTATACAACCAACAGTGCAAACTTAATGGTACGTGAATTGGGTATTACTTTATTTCTTGCCAGTGTTGGATTGAGTAGCGGGAATAGTTTGGCAGAAGCTTTTCATGGCGGTAATGCATGGATATGGATCACCATGGGAATTACCATTACCATGGTACCATTAATTATTATCGGATTGATCGCCAGATATTCTTTGCGTAAAACTTATTTTGAGATTTGCGGATTATTGGCAGGAGCAAGTACCGATCCGCCGGCATTGGCATTTGCTATGCAGATGGCTAAGAGTGATGTGCCATCAGTAACATACGCAACAGTCTATCCGTTGACAATGATCTTGAGGATCATTGCTGCGCAATTATTAATATTATTATTTGCATCCTGATCTTTGAATAATGATTGTCACGAATGCGCAAATAGATTTTTATTCGTGCATTCGTGGCAAAAAAAAACAGTTGTTCAAATTTTATTTTAAACAACTGCTCATTTATTTTATCAAAATTTTATTGATCTTTTTTGTCTTGTTTGGGTGGTTGTGGTGGCCTGTTCATCGGCGGACGATTTTGCGGAGGTCTTTGTTGAATAGGTCTTTGCTGTTGTTGCCCGCCTTGCTGCCTTGGGCCTTGTTGTCTTGTGTCTTGACTTCTTGTATCCTGATTCCTTGGCGATTGCTGTCTTGCCCCTTGATTTCTTGAATCTTGATTCCTATTATCTCTTTGCTGATCTTTTCTGCGTTTATCGTTTCTTTCCAAACTCTTTAAACTGATCTGTCCAACAACATCCACAAACTGTGGTTCAATTTCTTTTGGTTTGCCGGTAGTAACATCAACAGGNTCTAATTCTTCNGGCTTAATTCCCTGTGCATTCAAACGTTTAATATCTTTTACGCGCTGAATGGTCAAAGGATAATGTTTGCTTCCACCCTGAATAATATACCACATCAGGTTTTTGAAAATATCTTTCTTAATTAAGAATGCTGTTCCCTTTGCAGTTTCGAACGAATCGGCATTATCAGGAAAATGTTGCAAGGCATCTAAATAAGTATCGAGTTCATAATTCAAACAACATTTCAATCGACCGCATTGCCCGCTTAATTTTGTTTGATTGATGGATAGATTCTGATAACGTGCAGCGGTTGTGTTCACACTCTTAAAATCATTCAACCAGGTGCTGCAACATAATTCTCTTCCGCAACTACCGATACCTCCAACCTTCGCCGCTTCTTGTCTGATACCGATTTGGCGCATTTCCACTTTCAATTTAAAATCACCCGCCAATTGTTTGATGAGTTCACGAAAATCAACGCGATCATCAGCAGTATAAAAGAAAGTTGCTTTTTTACCATCGGCCTGAATTTCCACTTCACTTAATTTCATTTGCAAATTCAAATTGCGTGCAAATTCGCGGCTCTTTGCCTGAACAGAAGGTTCGCGGTCCTTACTGATACGGTAACTTTCGAGGTCTCTATCGGTGCTTCTTCTCAATATTCTTTTCATTTCTGCACCAAACTCATCCACACTTTTTTTCTTCATCTGCAAGCGAACCATTTCACCTGTCAATGAAACTTCGCCTACATCAAAACCACCAATACCTTCAACAGTAACATAATCGCCTTTATCAAAATATTGTAAAGTGGTATTGCGATAAAATTCTTTTCTGCTGCCCTGTTTAAAACTTACTTCCACCACTTTGCAACTGCCATCAGCATCTGCAATAGGCAAATTCATTAACCAGTCATGAACATTCAAACGGTTACAACCGCCTGTACTGCAGCCGCCATTGCTTTTGCAACCGCCCGGTTTACTGGTACCACATGATCCGCATCCCATGCTTCATTCAATTTAATGTATAAACGTAATTGTTTACGAGAGAGAAGAAATATAAGTGAGCCGATCGGACTAAGGCTGTTCAGGATTGTTGCATTGTTCTAAGAAACCTTGAGGCAAACCTCAATAAAAAAACCATTATTGAACTAATAAAACAACTATACCTATTTTGAAACATCGTATTCATTTCAATAACCCCGATTCATCCGTTTATCACAAAATTTCTTTCCTCAATTTTCAAAAGTAAGGAATTAATTGTTTTGCGTATTACATTTACTTGTAAGTACATTACTCAATTAACAAAACCAACTGTATGAACTGCAAAAAACTGTTTTTGTTTGCGGGCATTATCCCATTCTTGTCTTTACAGGCATTTTCACAAAATATTCCTTCTCCCAAAGAGCATTTCGGATTTTCCATCGGAGATGATTATCAATTGGCCACCTATACACAGACAGAAGCCTATTTTAAAAAATTAGCAGCAACATCAAACAGGGTAAAGTTGGTAGACATAGGCAAAACGGAAGAAGGCCGTACGCAATACATGCTCATTATCTCCGATCCGGATAACCTAAAAAACTTAGATCGTTATAAAAAGATCGCACAGCAATTGGCACATGCAGAAAATATTTCTGATGAACAGGCACATGCTTTAGCTGCAGAAGGTAAAGCAGTTGTTTGGATTGATGGTGGTTTACATGCTACCGAAGTGGTGGGCGCACATCAACTGATAGAAACGGTTTGGCAATTGAGCAGCAGGACAGATGCTGAAACTGAAAAGATATTAAAAGATGTGATCGTATTGGCTGCGCATGCTAACCCTGACGGACAGGAATTAGTTTCTAATTGGTATATGCGTGAACCCAAACCTGAAAAACGTGTGTTACAATATTTACCAAGATTATATGAAAAATATGCGGGTCATGATAATAACCGCGATTTCTACATGTTCAATCTGAAAGAAACACAGAACATCGGTAAGCAATTATTCATAGAATGGTTACCGCAGATCATGTACAATCATCATCAGGCAGGACCGGCCGGTGCTGTTGTTGCAGGGCCACCCTTCCGTGATCCCTTTAATTATACTTTTGATCCTTTGGTGATGACAAGTTTGGATGCAGTTGGCGCTGCTATGGTGAGCAGATTGAATCTGGAAGGAAAACCAGGTTATACGGAAAGAAGCGGATCAAATTATTCAACTTGGTATAATGGCGGATTAAGAACATCCACTTATTTTCATAATATGATCGGACTGCTTACAGAGATCATAGGGGGTCCTACACCGGCAGATATTCCCGTAGTTCCGGAAAGATTAATTCCCAATAGCGCTACTTCGTATCCGGTGCTTCCGCAAAAATGGCATTTCCGTCAATCCATTGATTATTCCGTTTCCCTGAATTATGCAGTATTGAATTATGCCATGCGTCATAAAGATGAATTGTTGTATAACATTTATAAAATGGGGCGCAACAGCATTGAAAGGGGCGAACATGATACATGGACATTATCACCCAAACGTGCCGCAGAGATCACCAAACTGTTTAAGGCAAGTCAAGCAAATAACAAAAGACCGAATAGTGATTCTGCTCTTGCCGATGAGAATCCTCTTGTACCGAGAAACAATATTCCGTTGAAATTATATGATAGTGTTTTAAAAAATCCAAGCTATAAAGATCCGCGTGGATATATCATTCCGGCCGATCAGGCAGATTTTGCAACAGCGACCAGGTTTGTGAATACGTTGATCACAAGCGGTATGATCGTGCAGAAAGCTTCTGCTGCTTTTACAGTAGATAATGAACAATTTCCTGCAGGCTCTTATGTGATCAAAACCAATCAAGCTTTTCGTCCGCATTTATTGGATATGTTCGAACCGCAGGATCATCCAAACGATTTTCAATATCCCGGCGGACCACCTGTTGCACCGTATGATGCTGCGGGTTGGACCTTAGCGTATCAAATGGGTGTTCAGTTCAGCAGGGTATTACATGCTTTTGACGGGCCCTTTGAAAGAATTGAGTATGGTCAGTTACAGACAGCGAAAGGAAGTATTGCTGCTGCAAAAAAAATAAATGGATATGTGATCAACGCAAGCGCCAACAATTCTTTTATTGTTGTAAATGACCTGTTGAAAGCGGGAGCAGAGGTATATCGTATCAATGATTCTGTGCCGGGTACTCATTTTGCAAAAGGTTCTTTCTATATTCCTTCATCATCCAAAACAAAAGAGCTGATCGAAAAATCAATTACCGGTTTTGGTGTTGATGCTCTGATCGTAAGTAAACGCCCTTCTGCTGTTTCAAAAATAAATACAGCAAGAATTGCACTATGGGATAATTACGGTGGTTCTATGTCATCGGGATGGGTCCGTTATATTTTTGAACAATATCATTTTAATGCAGATGTTATTTATACAAAAGATATTGATACGGGTAACCTGAGATCAAAGTATGATGTGATCGTTTTTGTTGGCGGCGCTATTCCATCATTAACTGCAACCAATCGCAACAATGGTTTCGACAGAGAGCCCAAAGCAGATTCTATTCCTGCAGAATTCAGAAATCGTTTGGGAAAGATCACTGCAGCAAAATCAATTCCTCAGTTGAAAAAATTCTTGGAAGAAGGAGGTAATATCATCACCATCGGAAGCAGTACCAATTTAGCCTATCATCTTTCTTTGCCGGTAAAGAATGCATTGGTTGAAATGGTGAATGGTGCAGAAAAAAGTTTACCTAATGAAAAATTTTATATTCCGGGCAGTATCTTAAATGTGCGTGTTGATTCAACTGACCTGGCTGCAGCAGGATTCAGATCAAAAACAGATGTGTATTTTGATGCAAGCCCGGCGTTCATCATTCTTCCAGAAGCACAAGTGAAAGGTGCCATAAAACCATTGGCATGGTTTGCAGATGCACAATCACTGAGAAGCGGATGGGCATGGGGGCAATCTTATTTGAATGGAACAGTCGCTGCATTTAAAGCAACGTATGGAAAAGGAGTGTTGTATGCATTCAGTCCCGAAATAACTTTCCGTGCACAACCTTATGGCACGTTTAAATTTTTATTCAACGGATTGTATCAATAAAAAAATAAAGTGGTGATCGGTCAAACTTCGATCACCACTTTATTCTGAATGATATGGAACAGTTTAATGGTCAATGCCTGAAACAACATTTTGCCGTTGGCATTGCGCTCAATATAATAAGAGGCTTTGTCTAATTCTTCTATGATGGCACGCTGCTGGCTAACCGATGCGATCTTGTTTAAACGTTGTGCGAAATCTTTTTCATTATCTGCCAATGCAATATTATCTGCACCCAACACTTTAATGCGGATACTTTGTTCTAATAAGTGATTGAAGTAGCGTAAAAATTGTTTTTGTTTTTCTCTGCCCAACTTGCTTACTTCTTCTGTGAATTTTATTTGAGAGACAGGCCCGCCTTTTAATGTTGCATTCAACCATTCGCGTAATAAACTTTGCCAATCTTCTTCCGCATGTTGTAATAATTGTAAAGCTTCTCTGTAATTCCCTTCACAAATAGATGCAATTTGATGTGCAGTATCTTTAGGTGCGTTGGCTCTTTCGATCAAAGCCTTTTCAATATCATCCATTTGCAGCATCGGAATTTTTATCAACTGGCAACGACTTAAAATAGTTGGCAAGATCTTTTCATCATTTTCTGAAACTAAAATAAAGAGCGTGTTAGGTGGCGGTTCTTCTATCAGCTTTAATAATTTGTTCCCTTCCTTGCCTAAGTATTCGGGCATCCACAACAATAATATTTTGTATTCGCTTTCAAAACTTTTTAAGTTCAGTTTGCGCATGATATCATTGCATTCATCTGCCGTAATATTTCCCTGTTTATTTTCTGCACCGATGAATTGCAACCAATCGTATACATTTCCGTAAGGATAATTTTTGATGAATTCTCTCCACTCCTGAATATAATCTGTGCTCACAGGTTTATCTCCGCTTTTCTTAGGAATGACAGGATAAGAAAAATGCAGATCGGGATGTATCAATTGTTCTGCACGCTGAAATGCAGGTTGAGATTGTATTTCATCAGGATGAATAAATGTTGGTGTTGCTTCTAATGCCGTGAATCCACCAAACAGATCTTCCACAACGGGTGATGCTTGCGGCTGACTGACCACATATTGTGCAAATGCCAATGCCAATGGCAAAGCACCGCTTCCTTCTTTTCCAAGAAACAACAATGCATGACTGAGACGGTTTTGCTGCACCATTTCAGTTAAATGTTGTTTTACCTGTTCTTGCCCTATTACATCTTTGAATTGCATTGCAAGCGAAGATAAATCTCTGCAACAAGATTCATGAAAGAAATAAAAAAGCTTCTCATTTTTTGAGAAGCTGTAAGCAAATATTATTAAGAGCTTTTATTTCAAATATTTTAAGATCTCTTCACTATCCGGTGTTACTTTACTTGGAAAATAAGCCAATAATTTTCCGTTCTCATCTAATAAAAATTTATTGAAGTTCCAGGTGATGGTTGCATCTAAAACACCATTCTCTGTTTTATTACAAAGCCATTTGTAAACAGGAGAAATATTATCACCTTTCACATCTATTTTTTCAGCTAATGGAAAATTCACACCATAATTTTTTTTGCAAAAAGTTTGAATTTCTTCAGCAGTGCCGGGTTCTTGTCCGCCAAACTGATTGCATGGAAAACCAACGATCACTAATTTGTCTTTGTATTGATCGTATACTTTTTGCAATGCTTCATATTGAGGGGTGTAACCGCATTTAGAAGCAGTGTTCACCACCAATATTTTTTTGCCTTTGAAAGAAGAGAAATCAATCTCTTTTCCGTCGAGCGATTTTACTTTAAAACTGTGAATACTGTTATTGGATGGCAAAGTAAATGCTGAGAGTATTGCCACTGCCGCAATAGTTAAAATGTATTTCATAATGTTAGGTTTGTACAAATAACAACTTTTTAAAAGAAATGTTGAAATTTTTGTGATGAATAAGGCCCCGAATTCATTAACCTGCAAGAATTTTTCCGTCAGTAGTAAATTGCTTTTCCTCCGCGGTAAATCTATCCTTCCCCTATCTTAGGTGAATAGCTTCCCCTCATTAAACCCCGGCAAGCCATAACAAAATAGTAATCAAAGGAAGGATCGCCATTAAAAAGGGAACAGAACCTATCAGGGATATCGCGGTTATACACGCTTTAAATAGGGAGTATATAGCAGGTATATAGGGAGTATGCGCCAACTTGGCAGTAAGAAAGATAGACTGTAATCGTTTTTAGAATGTGAACCTGGATCTGAAAAGCGGGAGTATTCAATAAACTACATGAGGTGTAAGAAGAAGAACATATTGGTAAATTAGATGGTCCAGGCCAACGTTGCAATGCTCAATTGGGTGTTAAGGATATTTACAATAGTATTGCCACATGCTTCTAAAGTAGCACCGGTGGTAATAACATCGTCAACCAATAAAACATGTTTGTCCTGCAAAGAATTTTTATCTGCCACTGCAAAAACATGCTGCATGTTTTGCCAGCGATGAATACGATCTTGCTGCGTTTGTGTTTCGGTGAATTGAGTTCGGATCAATGCATTTTTCAAAACAGGTTTTTGCCAAACAGATGCGATGCCTTCACAGATGATCATCGCCTGATTATAACCCCGTTTCTTTTCTTTTTTTGGATTGAGCGGAAGCGGAACTAAAACATCTACATCATTAAATCTTTCAGATTCCTGCAATTGATAACCCAATTGTTTGCCCAAAAAAAATCCAATATCTTTATTGTTGCGGTATTTTAATTGAATCATTAAATGTTGCAGCAAAGAATTCTTTGTGAAATAATAAGCCGCAGTTGCAGCAATAATATTTAATCTTCCGTAAAATATTTTTTCAACCGGGTTATTTTTTGTGTTCGTAAAATTTGTTTCGGGTAAATCGAACAAACATTTTGTACAGAGAATGGCATCGTCATTCAATACATCTGTTCCGCATCCTTCACAATTATGCGGATACAATAAATGCGAGAAGTCATTTAAATATGATTTCAATTTTTGAAGCACAACACAAGATAAAAAAATATCTTATGTATTAAAATGGGGCAAGAATATTTTTTTTCACTAGCACTAAGTTTTTCATGGCATCAACCGTTGCCTTCGATTCTTTCAGTGAAAGAATCGCACGCTTGTGCCGAAGTAAAATAATTGAAAAGTTAAAATAAATATTGATACACTTCCTGCACCTGACTCAATGCAATCACTTCGATCTTATAACTTTTTAAGTCAACGCTTTTTTTATTGTATTTGCTCAGAATGATCTTTTCAAAACCTAATTTTTCTGCTTCTGCAATTCGTTGTTCAATTCGGTTCACTGCTCTTATCTCACCATTCAATCCAACTTCACCTGCAAAACAAATTTGATGCGGCAATGGAATATCTTCATAAGAAGAAAGTAACGCACAAATCACAGCAAGATCAATCGAAGGATCTTCAACTTTTAATCCACCTGCAATATTGATGAATACATCTTTTGTTCCGAATAACAATCCGCCGCGTTTTTCCAACACAGCCAATAATAATTGTAATCTTCTTAAGTCAAATCCGCTCACAGTGCGCTGTGGCGTGCCATACACGCTTTGTGTTACTAATGCTTGCACTTCAATTAATAAAGGCCGCATGCCTTCTAATGTTGCAGCGATAGCACTTCCGCTTAATTGACCTTCGCGTTGTGCAATTAAGATTTCAGAAGGATTGGAAACCACTTTCATTCCCTCACCGGTCATCTCATAAATACCTAATTCTGCAGTACTGCCAAAACGATTTTTTAATGTTCTTAAAATACGATAAGCATAATGTTGATCACCTTCAAATTGAAGAACAGTATCCACCATGTGTTCTAAAATTTTTGGGCCTGCTATACTTCCGTCTTTCGTGATATGACCGATCAAAAAAACAGGTGTGTTGGTTTCTTTTGCAAAGCGTTGAAATTCCGCTGCACATTCTCTTATTTGTGAAACACTTCCTGCACTGCTGTCAATTAAATTTGATTGAAGTGTTTGAATGGAATCAACAATCACTAATTGAGGTTTTAGTTTTTTTATTTCCGAAAAAATGGTTTGTGTAGATATTTCAGTGAGTAAATAAAAATTGTCATTATTTGCTTTAACTCTGTCTGCACGCATTTTAATTTGTTGTTCACTTTCTTCACCACTGATGTACAAAACAATCAACTCATTCATCATTAAACCATGTTGTAAAAACAAAGTGCTTTTGCCGATACCCGGTTCACCGGCAACCAAAACAATACTTCCCGGAACAATGCCGCCACCTAATACACGATTTAATTCTGCATCATTGGTAACAATTCTTTCTTCTTCTGTTGTAACAACATTATTTAATGCAATTGCTTTTGATGTTTTTTTATCGTCGCTATATCCTTTCCAACTTTGCTCTTTGTTATTGCCTTTATCTAAAACTTCTTCAATAAAAGTATTCCATGAATTACAGGAAGGGCATTTGCCTAACCATTTGGCACTTTCATAACCGCAATTGCTGCAAAAAAATGCTGTCTTTATTTTGCTCATGCAATAAAGATAATTGCAAAAAAGGAAGATTTATTTTTATGAAAAATATTCTTGAATGCTATTCATATTTTTTATTCAGAAAGAAAATGAGTCGTAAGATTTTTTATAAAATAAATGAAGGGTAAACTTGCTGAAGCTGCAATAATAAAGGGTTTCAGGAGTAAATCTTTAAAAGGCAAAAGGGCTAACATTGCTGTTAACCCTCTTACTTACTAACCCATTAAATTCTTGCACTAAATTACAATAATGGGGCACATGGCAAAATAATTTTTTGTGACTGTTGATAAATTAATTGTACGATGCTTATCGTATATCAACTAAATTTTAATTTTGGTAGAAATTGATTTTGATACACATTTTTTAAATTAAAATATAACATTTTTTCTTCTTTCTTTTTTGATAATCAAACACTTAAGAATAATACTTGTTGATTATTTAGAATAAATAATAACATAGTTTATAGATAATATTTAATTAAATAATCTTTTATTTGAAATTCTATTAAGAAAGAGTGGCATATAGTAAATGAAATTTATGAAAGATGCATTTTTTAAAATAGACACGTAAAAAAATAAATAAAGTTGCTTTTATTTTTTTTGTGAGCAGCTTTTTCTTATTTTGGGCGGTCGTATAACATTATCAACGGCATTTTTTACCAAAATTTTAAGCAACATGAGAAAAAAACTACTGATGGGTTTTTGTGCTCTGGTATTTGCAACTATTACCAGTCTCGCACAAACAACTGTTGTAACTGGAAAAGTTACAGATGACAAAGGGAAGCCGATTGAAGGTGCTTCCGTTGTTGACAAGAAAACTCAAAAAGGAACTTCAACTGATGAAAAGGGTATCTACTCCCTCAACGTAAAATCAGGTGCCACACTTATTATTAGTGGGGTTGGTTATGAAAGAAAAGAAGTAACACCTTCTAATGGTGTTGCAAGTATTTCTCTGAAACAATTGAGCCAGGATCTAAGCGAAGTGGTTGTTACCGCCTTAGGTATCAAACGCGATAAGAAGGCATTAGGTTACGGTGTGTCAACTGTTGCAAAAGATGAAATAGAATTGAGACCTGAAGCAGATGTTGCCAGAATTTTATCCGGTAAAGCACCTGGTTTAAATGTTCTGAATACAAGCGGTTTGAGCGGTAGCGGTACCAATATCAATATCAGAGGTATCAGTACCATTACAGGTAACTCACAACCATTATTTATTGTGGATGGTGTTCCTTTNGATGGTAGCACCAATGCACAGTCTAATTTTACTTACGGAAATCAGACCCCAAGCCGTTTCTTAGACTTGGATCCAAATACCATTGAAAGCTTAAACGTATTAAAAGGATTAAGCGCAACTACTTTATATGGTGAAGCAGGAAGAAACGGTGTTATCTTAATTACTACTAAAAATGGTTCTGCAGCAAAAACAAGAAAGAAAACAGAAATAACCATTTCTCAATCTTTCTTCAATACACAGGCTATTTTACCTGAATACAATACTAAATATGGTGGCGGTTATGATTTGAGTACAGGTATCGCCTTTTTCAGTAACTGGGGTGGTGCATTCACAAACCCTCCTTTAATGGTTCCACATCCTTATGACAGGGCCGCGTGGAATGCAGAATTGCCTCAGTTCAAAGGAGCGTTGTATGCATACAAATATTATCCAAGTGTACCTAACTTTTTCAGAACAGGTACTGTAAGCAACACTTCTATTAATGTTGCAGGGTCTACGCAAAACTTTAACTACAATGTTAGTTACAGTTATACAGACGATCAGGGTTATGTGATCGGTAACGGATTGAATAAAAATGTTTTTGGAATGGGTGGTAATGCCAAACTTTCCAATAAAGTAACCGTTAGCGGTACTTTCAACTATGCATTGACTGATCAAAAATCTCCTCCTACCAGTGATAGTTACGGAAACAATGCATCTAATGCATCTGTATTTGGTAACGTATTGTACACACCAACAGCGGTTGATTTGATGGGATTGCCTTATGAGCTTCCTACCGAACATTCTTCTATTTATTACAGAAATG
>TBL_comb47_HYPODRAFT_10005185_pt1 | contig 14641 bp, 8 predicted proteins | sample TroBogypolimnion_40_FD_10682 | JGI IMG/M metagenome (IMG submission 10682)
CTGGCACGCGCCCTGCCGGGGGCTGGGCAAGGCGCCGCGCGGCAGCCGCTAACGGACCGGATTCCCCAGTTTGCTGCGGTGGCGGCCGTAGCCGAAATAGATGCAGAAGCCGATGGCCATCCAGATGATGAGCCGCAGCCAGGTGCCCAGGGGCAGTCCCGCCATCTGGATCAAGGCCGTGGCCACGCCTAAGGCCGGCACCCAGGGCACCCAGGGCGTGCGGAAGGGCCGGTGCGCGTCGGGATGGGTGCGGCGCAGGATGATGACCCCGGCGCAGACGATGGCGAAAGCCAGCAGGGTCCCGATGGAGACCATCTCGCCCAGGATCCCTATGGGGAAGAAGCCCGCAAAGGCTGCGGCCACGCTGCCCGTCAAAATGGTCGTGACGTGCGGGGTCCGGAAGCGCGGGTGCACCGCGGCGAAGACCTTGGGCAGGAGCCCGTCCTTGGCCATGGCGTAGAACACCCGGGGCTGGCCCATGAGCATGACCAAAATGACCGAGCTGAGGCCAGCGACGGCGCCGAGCTTGATGATGGGGCGCAGCCAGAACAGCCCCGGCCCGGCGGTATCCACGCCCACGGCCATGGGGTCCGGGACCAGCAGCCTGTCGTACTTGACGATGCCGGTGAGCACCAGGGCCACGAGCACGTAGAGCACCGTGCAGACCGCCAAGGAACCCAGGATGCCGATAGGCATGTCTCTCTGGGGATTCTTGGCTTCCTGGGCCGTGGTGGAGATCGCGTCGAAGCCGATATAGGCGAAGAAGATGACGCCGGCCCCGCGCAGAACCCCGCTCCAGCCGTAATGGCCAAAGGCCCCGTCGTTGGGCGGGATGAAGGGATGCCAGTGCTCGGGATGGATGAATTTGAGGCCGAAGGCGATGAAGAGCAGGACCACGCAGACCTTGGTAATGACGATGGCGTCGTTGAATCGGGAGGATTCCTTGATGCCGACCACGAGCAAGGTGGTGATGGCCGCGATGATAAGGACGGCCGGCAGGTTGATGAGGGCTCCGCTGGCCTGCCAACCGGTCTTGACGTCATAGACCAGGGGTGAGTTCGTCAGCGCCGCGGGCAGATGCACGCCCCAGTCCTTAAGGAAGCTCACCACGTAGCCGGACCATCCGACCGCGACCGTGGACGCTCCGAAAAGATACTCCAGGACAAGATCCCATCCGATGATCCAGGCGAAGAATTCTCCCATGGTGGCGTAGGCGTAGGTGTAGGCGCTGCCCGCCACGGGAATCATGGAGGCGAACTCCGCATAGCAAAGCCCGGCGAAAGCGCAGGCGATGGCGGAGAAGATGAAGGAAAGCACGATGCCGGGGCCGGCGTATTGCGCCGCGGCCTGGCCGGTGAGGACGAAGATTCCGGCGCCGATGATGCCGCCTACGCCCAGCATGGTGAGATTGAGGGGCCCTAGCACCCTTTTGAGTGTGTGAGTCTCGTCCAGGTTCTCCTGGAGCAGGACCCGAAGCGGCTTGGTGACCCAGAGGTTTGCCATATTGATTTTATGAGGACCTGATGTGGTAGACCTTGAGCGTTGGCCCCATAAGGCGTCCCGGTACCGGGACGAACTCGTGCAGTAGGTCCGCGCGTCGCAGGCCCGCGAAGAAAGCCGCCAGCTGCGGTTCGCGCTCAGGCGTGGCCCCGAAATCCGAGACCACTACGTACTCGACTCCCGCGGCAAGCGCCGCGGCCAAACCGGCTGAAACGTCCAGGGTCGGCGCGTCGGCCTGCGAGAGTCTTACATGGCGGGGCGAGGAGTGTAGGTCCGCCGCGGAGCGCGCGATGCGGTAGACGCGCCAACCGCCCCCAGGGTGGGTGGCGGCCATGCCGAGGTAGAGGCGGGCGCGCGGGGAACCCGCCTCCCGGGTCTTGCGCCAAAGTCCCTCGATTTGTTCCCGGATCATGTTCAAGTCCGGCGAGGCGTGCGGGCTGTCGAGCAGGACCGTCGTGCCGGCAGGCACGTTGCGCCGCATCCAATCCGTCGCTTCCGCCCGGGTGTCGGGCAACTGGAGGCCTCTGTCGTAGAAGGCCGAGGCGCAAAGCCCCGGGCCCAAGGCCGCGGCCAAGAGGAGGGCGAGCGTCGTGCGGCCCCCCTGGGCTTGCAGCCAGGACAGGCCCTCTGCGGCCAGCAAGGCCAGCCCGGGGAAGGCCGCCAGCAGGTATCGCGGCCAGGTGCCCTCTTCGTTGTTGCTCAAGGCCACGATGTAGACCGAGATCGGTATGAGGAACACCCAGGCCAGACGGCGCTCCGTCCGCCAGAGCCTGACGGCTCCCAGCACGGCCCCCACTCCGGCCAAAGACCAGGGCCCCGCGAACTCCCAGACGTTGCGCAGCACGCTCTCGGTCGTGGCCAGGCGGCTCCAGGTCTGCAAGGCGGTCAGTTCGGAGAGGTCCTTCATGCTGGCCCAGAAATTGGGGAAATCCAAAGCGATGTAAGGCGAGCCGGCCAAGAAGCCAAGCAGGGCGGCCAGCACGCATTCCCAAAACCAGCGCCGCCGCGGACGAGCGGGCGAGAGGAAGTGCGCCGGCAGCGCCGCCACGGGCAGCAGCCCGGCCGTGTACTGGCTCGACATGGCCAGGCCCATGCACAGCCCGGCCAGCCAGTGCGAGCGCCGGTCGCCGTCCCGATGAAGTTTGAGTAGGAATAACCAGGCGAGGCAGGCCCACAGGAACATCAGGCAGTCGGGCTTGGCGGAATGGGAAAGCTCCACCAGGACCGGCGAGAAGGCCAGCAGGAGCGCGGCCCAGGGCAGGCCTTCGGGATGGCGAGACCGTTCGGCCCGGATCAGCGCCCAGAGCCCCAGCAGCCCGCAGGCTGCGGACAAGCCGCGCGCTATGAGATAGAAGCCCGTGGGATGCCAGGCATAGAGCCCGATGAACTGGGTGACTCCGTGCAGCTTCCCCAGTCCCGACCAAAGCGCGAAATATATCCCGTAGCAGAAGAAGAGCAGGTAAGGCCAAAGGGTGGGGTACTTGAAGAATGCCGGTTTGAGGCTGCCGCCGCCGAAGGAGAGCGCGAGATTGATGATATGCGGCTCATCCGCGTTGTAGATGGCGGGCAGGCCCCAGGTGATGCCGGTCAGGCGCAGGGCGACCGCCGCCACGGCCAGCAGAATGAGGACCGGCCAGGCGCGCCGCAAGCCGTTTAGAGCCCGCTGACGGAATAGACCGCGTAGCCGCGGGGCGGTGCGGAGAGCGTGGCCGAGCCGTTGGCGTCGCTGGCGGCGTTGGCGGGTTGGACGTTCTGGCCTTTCACGGTCGAGGACCAGGCGTAGGCCTTGAGGGTTTTGTTCTTCAGGTAGTTGTTGCCGATCTGGACCTGCGCGCCGCGCCAGTTGGAGGGGTTGGTGTTGAGGACCACCACATAGCCCGGCTGTGAGGCGCCGGAGCCGTCGCTGGCGTAGGCGATGAGTTGGCCGTCGTCGCGCTTGAGCACCTGGATGTTGGGTGAGCCGGCGGCGAGCTTTTCCCGGCACCAGACCAGGGGTGCTATTCCGTTGCCCGCACCCGGCGAGTCCGCGCCGCCGCCGTGCGCCAGGCCGTAGTCGAAATAGTCCTTCCAGAAGATGTCGGGGTAGCCTTGGTAGGTCAGGATGAAGGCGTAGGCCAGCATCTTGTCGTTGGCGATGCCGTCCGTGTCATGGTTGGCCGCGAAGGTCACGGCACGCAGGGGGTTCCGGGCAGCGTAGGATTTGTCCGGGTTGAGGAGGTCGGGCAGCCAGGCGGAGCCCGCGGCGTCGTTGCAGACTCCCTGCAAGGTGTAATAGAGGGGGAAATCGAAGACCGAGATGCCGCCGCCGGAGGCGCTGATCCAGGAGTCGATGAGGCCGACGTTGGTGTCCCAGTATTCGGCGACGCTGAACGGCTGGCCGGTGGCCGCCCAGAAATCGCGAGCCATCCAGGGGTGATAGCCCTTGGTGTAGTCGAAGCGCCAGCCGCCGTTGAAGCCGGCATTCTTGGGGTCCTGCAGCCATTGGCCCCACTGGATGATGTCGTAATAGGCGTGCCCGGGGCTGTTGCCCGTCACGTAGCAGATGTCGGGCATGTTCCCGAAGCTGCCCTCGTCAGCGGCCTCGAAGGTCGAGGGGTGGAATTCGTTGTAGTGCCATTGCGCCCGGCCGCTGGCGGTGTTGCTGAAATCGGTCCAGGTGGTCCCGGCGGCTTTGGGAGTGGCTCCGGTCTTGCCGCCGTAGCCGTGGCTGCGGCTGGCGATGCTGCTCAAATCGGTCTGCACGGCCATGCCGGCGTTGGGATTGGGTTCGAGGAGGCCGCCGGACCTATGATTGAGGACGATGTCGGCCATACAGGCGATGCCGGCGGAGCGGTAGGCGGCTATGGCCTCCTTAAGGTCCTGCTGGGTCCCGAAGCGCGTGGCCACCGAGCCGTCCTGGTCATAGGAGCCCAGGTCGAAGTAATCGTGCGGGTCGTAGCCCATCGAGTTCGGCCCGGATTGGGCCTTGGACGGGGGGGGGAACCAAAGCCGGTCTATTCCGTAGCCGTCCGCCATGTTGCGCAGTTCCTGGGCCTTGGCGGTCATGGTGTGGTACCAGCCGTTGGGCACGTTCCAGTAGAATCCCTCCATCATCACCCCCGCTGAAGCGGAAGTCGAGAGGAATGCGCCGTAAAGCACCGCAACCGCGGGCCGCCAAATCGCTTTCAAGTCCATGTACGGATATTATACTCGAATATGGTTGGAACAGACGAGCCGGGCCAGGGCCGAAGAGGCTAAGGGCGGCTGGGCATCAAGCCGGCCCGGCCAGGAATTCGTTCTCCACCTCGCGGTAGCGCGACACCACCGCGGCCACGAAGTCGCGCTTGGCGTTGTAGCTGCCTGGGAAGAAGCTGCCCTTGAACCCGGCGATGACCAGGTTGCGCAGCTGGTGGCGCGTGAGGTTGACGTGGCGGGCGACCAGCTCCAATTCCTTGGAGACCGTGGTGTCGGAGACCAGCCGGTTGTCGGTGCAGATGCTCACCGAGAGGCCGTAATCAATCATCCTCTTGATGGGGTGCGCGGCGATGGATTCGAGCGAGGGCGTGGTCTGCAGGTTGCTGGTCACGCACGCCTCGATGCCGATGCGCTGGCTGGCGATGTAGCTGGCCAGGTCCTCCACGTAGCGCCGGCGGTCCGGGATGTCGGGGTCCTGAATCATGTCGTGCGCGAAGAGGAAAGTCCCGTGCCCGATGCGGTTGGCGTGGCATTGGGTGATGGCCTGCCAGATGGACTCCGGGCCGTAAGCCTCGCCGGCGTGCACGGTCTTGCGGATGAAGTGGTCGTGGGAGTATTGGTAGGCCTCGCGGTGGTGCTCCGGCGGATATCCCGCCTCCTCGCCGGCCAGGTCGAAGCCGACCACGGGGATGCCGGCCTGGGACCAGGCCACGGCCGCGCGCGAAAGCTCCGCGGACGCCGCGGCGTAGATGTCGTCCTTGTCAGCGTGCTCCATGATGCTCAGGAGGTTGGCGTAGTAGGGGGACATGCCGGCGCTGAAGCGGCGCATGCCGCAGACGATGATGCCGTAGTGGAAGGGCAGGTCCTCGCCTTTGCGCACCTCGGGCCTGCGGTTGTGGGCCTTGGCCCCAGCCCAGAGGCCCTGGGCCACGGCGCGCACCGCGTCGGTGGAGGTCATGCGGTCGCAGACGTGGAGCTGGGGGGCGAAGCGGACCTCGATGTAGCGCACGCCCTCGGCAGCGTTGTCCTCCACGAGCTCCTGGGCCACACGGGCGAGGTTTTCGGGCGAACGCAGGACCGCGCAGGTGTAGGCGAAGCCGCGCAGGTAGTCGCGCAGGCTGTTGTAGGATGGCTTGAAGACGAGGCGGCGCATGCCGGATTCGGTATAGGAAGGGAGCTTGACCTTTTCCTGGCGGGCCAGCTCGATGAGGGTCTTGAGGCGCAGGGAGCCGTCCAGGTGGAGGTGGAGGTCTGACTTGGGGATGCGGCGGATGAATTCCGTGGAGATGTTGTCGAGCATGGCAGGTATCCTACGAAATTTGGCCGCGCTCTGGGCAGATGGCTGGGCGGCGCTATTTCCCAAAAACCTCTCGCGTAAGGACAGCCGCGATATTCCGGGCGAGGAGTTCGTTCCCTTTAGTCGTGCAATGGCCGAAATCTCCGGCAAATAGATCTACGAAATATTCCTGCAAAGAACCTCCTTTCACAGCATCCTTAAAGATCTTCTCGTTGTCCACGAAGACGATCCCGCCGGTTTGCCCTTGGAATGTCTTTTTTAACGGTTCCAAGCCGCGCATCGGATATTGCGCGCAGACCAACTTGACGCCGCGCCGGTCCAGCAGGGATTTTAGACGATGGTAATTGTTCGTCAATGTCGGGTTGAATTCCTTCAGCCGCAATTGCTCCGCCTTTTCTTTATATTGCTTCGCAAGGTCGGGGTTGCCCATCGCCGCATAAAGCGTCGACGCCGCGCTGTACATCCGATCTGTAGGCGCGGGATTGCCCTTGATGGATTTCTCGATCCGGACTTGCAGCGGAGAACGATCTCCTCCTCCGCACAGAAAGGCCCAGAGCGCCCCCGTCAATGTCCACCTGTTTCCGGGATTGATTTCCAGGGATTTCTGGAATGCCGCGGCCGCTTGCGGGTATCTTCTCTGAATTTGAAAAACCGACCCCAGCCCCGAATAGGCGTCGGCATTCCTGGGATTGATTCCCAACGCCTTCTGGAAGGCTGCGGCGGCCTCCTCAAAATGGTGCTGATCTTTTAGGGCCCGTCCGAGTGCCACATAAGCTCCGTCATTGCGGGGATTGATTTTTAAAGCCTTTTTGATGGTTGTTCTTGCCGCCGCAAGGTTGTCTTGATTGGCCAAAGCCGTTCCGAGGCCCACAAGAGCACTGTCACTCCCAGGGTTGATTTTCACTGCCTTCCGGTATGCCGCCAAGGCCTCCGCAAATCTCCCCTGAGTTTGCAGGGCCAGCCCCAGCGCAGCATAGGCGTCGGCATCCCTCGGACTGATTTCCAGCCCCTTCCTGAAGGCCGCTACCGCCTCCGCAGATTCCCCCTGGCGCAGGAATCTCCTCCCCAGGGTTATGGATTCGTTTTGGGGATCGGTTGTCCGGGCGGTAGTGACTTGCGTTTGCGCCGGCCGAGTCCCTGACTTCGCGGCCGCCCACCCAGAGGCAACGGCGCCATGTAGCGCATCGCCGGCGCGGTTTCCAGCGCTGGCGATGTGCATCCAGGAGATTCTTGCCAGCTTGTAGGTTCTCAGCGATCTGATCGACAGCACGAACTTTGAGCTCGTTTCCGGCTCATAGGGCATATGGGGCCCGTCGTCATTGATCCCCATCATCGCTACCACCAGGTCTGGAGCATAGGTCTCCAGATCCTCTTCCGCCCGGTCAACGAGGACTGATGAGTTGGTCGCGTTGAGGCCGCGATCGATGACGCTGAAACTGAGGCCCAGATGCCGATCGTTGAGCTCGCGCTCAAGGAAGAAGGGATATTGCCCCTGCGTGGTGGATTCGCCGATGCACAGGATCCGGTAGGCGCCTTTTCGCCGCAGGGCGGCGGCGTTCCTGTGCTCTTGCAGGCGCAGGTCGATAAAGCCTCCCAGGCGCAGCGCCGCCTCAAGCGTCAGGACTGTCAGGCAAAGCCCGAACGCCACGAGCCCGATCTTTTGACGGAGGCTGCTGGGCGGCATCATTTCCTGAAAACCTCTCGCGCCAGGACATCCGCGATATTCCCAGCGAGGAGTTTGTTGCCTTTTTCCGTGCAATGCCCAAAATCTCCGGCAAACATATCCGTGAAATATTCCTGCAGAGAACCGCCTTTCACCGCATCCTTAAAAGCCTTCTCGTTGTCTACGAAGACTATCCCGCCAGCGTGTCCGCGGAAGATTTTCCTCAACGGTTCCAAGGCGAGCATCGGATATTGTACGCAGACCAACTTGATTCCGCGTCGGTCCAGCATGGCCTTCAGACGATGGTAGTTGTCCGCCACCACTTGGTCATATGTTCCCAACCGCAATTGCTCCGCTTTTTCATGATATTGCCGTGCGCGGCCGTGGTCCCCGATCGCCGCATAAAGCGTCGCTAGCGCGCCGTACGTCCGATCCGTCGGAGGATTCCCCTCCGCTAAGGATATTTCCAATTTCTGCAGTTGAGACGGATTGCCGAATCCCCACAGCGAGGCCCAAATTGGACTCGAATATGCCCTTCCATCCTTGGGTTCCAGTTCCCGAGCCTTCTTAAAGGCATCTGCTGCCTCCGCAAATTGAGCGTGATCACGATAGATCGGTCCCAGTTCCTGGTAAGCCGTGGCATCCCCGGGGTTGATTTCCGAAGCTCTTTTGAAGGCCGTGACGGCCTGCGCGTATTTGCCCAGAATCTTATAGCACCGTCCCAGTTTTATATAGACGGCGCCATCGCTAGGATCGATTCCCAGCGCCTTCTTGAGGATCGCCGCGGCCTCCATGTGCCGGCCTTGATGTTGATAGGCCGCAGCCAATTCCACAAGCGCCCTTGCGCGCCGGGGATTTGCCTTGAGAGCTTTTTTGAAAGCCGCGGCAGCGCCCGCGTAGTCGCCGCGGTTCCGACAAGCATATCCCAGATCCATATAAGGTTCGTTGTTTCTGTGATTGGGTGCCCGATCCGTCATGTCCTGCGCTTGCGCCGGCTGAGGCTTTGGCGCGATAGTTTCCCATCTGCTCTCGACAGCGCCATGGGGGGCCTCCTTGGCGCGGTGTCCCGCGCGCGCGATGTGTGCCCCCGCGATCCTCGCCAGTTTGTAGGTCCTTAGGGCCCTGATGAATCGCACGATTTTTGAACGCGTTTCTGGTTCATAGGGCATATGAGGCCCGTATTCATTGATCCCCATCATCGCCACGACCATGTCCGGATGATCTGCGTCGAGGTCAGACTCTATCCGGTCCACGAGAAACGAGGAGTTGCTCCCGCTAAGCCCCCGATCGATGACGCTGAATCTGATGCCCAGATTCCTGCCGTTGAGCGCTTGTTCCAGAAAAGCGGGGTACGCTCCCTCAGTAGTGGACTCTCCGATGCATAGGATCCGGTAGGCGCCCTTTTGCCGCAGGGAGACGGCGTTATGATGCTCTTGCAGGCTCAGGATGATGAAGCCGCCCAAACGCAGCGCCGCCTCAAGCGTCAGGACTGCCAGGCAGAGCCCGAATGCCACGAGTCCGAGCTTTTGACGGAGGCTGCTGGGCGGCATTATTTTCTGAAGACCTCTCGCGTTAGGACGTCCGCGATATTTCCGGCGAGGAGCTCGTTGCCTTTGTCCGTGCAATGGCCAAAATCCCCGCCGAACATGTCCGCAAAGTATTCCTGCAATGAACTCCTTCGCACCGCGTCCTTGAATACATGCTCGTTGTCGACAAAGATGATCCTGTCATCGCGGCCGTGCCAGAGTCTTCGCAACGGCGCCACGCTGTGCATCGGATATTGCATGCAGACCAACTGGACGCCCCTCCTCTCCAGGATCTCATGCAGACGATGGTAGTTGTCCGCCGTTGCCTGGTCAAATCCTCTTAGTCTCGATTCTTCGGCTTTCTGCTGATATCGTCTTGCCAGCCCGATATCGCCTAATCCCGTGAAAGCCGTCGCTAGCGCTCCGTATGTCCTATCCGGAAGAGTGGGGTTGTCCTTGACGGCTTGTCCCACGATCCTTTGCAGGTTGGATTTCTCCAGCTTCTCCTGCGCTTCGGAACGAGTGCCGCGCTGCCACAGAGTGATCCATCCTAGGCCCGCATAAGCGTCGCGATTGCCGGGATTGATCTCCAACGCTTTCACATATGCCGCCGCGGCCTCAGCTAATCTGCCCTGCAGGCGATAATCCACGGCGAGGCGCTCATAAATCCTATCGCTTCTGGGATTGATCCGCAGCGCTTTTTTATATGCCGCGACTGCCTTTGCGGGTTGGTGCCGCAGATCATAGACCTCCGCCAGTCCCGCATAAGCTTCGCCGTTCCTGGGATTGATTCCCAGCGCCTTTTTGTATGCCGCCGCTGCCTCCGCCAATTCCCCCTGGTCTTGCAGGACAGCGCCGAGTCCCTTATAAGCACGGTCGTTGACATGATTTATTCCTAAAGCCTTCTTGAATGCCGCCGCTGCCCCGACGAACCTGCCTTGATCCCGATAAGTCCATCCCAACGCCTCATAAGCCAAGGCGTTCCTGGGATTTATTTCTAGAGCCTTTTTAAAGGCTGCTGCCGCCGCCGCGAAGTCGCCTTGATTTCGATGGCTCCATCCCAATTCCAAATAAGCCATTTCGCTCTTGGGATTGGTTGCCCGAACCGTTGTTTCTTGCGTTGGCGTTGGTCGGGCCGGCCGGCCGTGGGTGCGGGCACTGGCGATGTGCAACCACGCGATCCTGGCCAGCTTGTAGGTCTTCAAAGTCCTGATGAGCCGCACGATTTTTGAATTCGTCTCGGGTTCATAGGGCATATGCGGCCCGGTGTCATTGATCCCCATCATCGCCACGACCATGTCCGGATGATAGGTGTCGAGGTCCGATTCAGTCCGGTTGACGAGAATAGAGGTGTTGGTCCCATCGAGGCCGCGGTCGATGATGCTGAATCTGATGCCCAGGTTCCGGCTGTTGAGGGCTCGTTCCAGAAATGGGGGATACTGGCCCTGCGTGGTGGATTCGCCGATGCACAAAATCCGGTACGCGCCTTTCTGCCGCAGGGCGGCGGCGTTGCGGTGCTCCTGCAGGCGCAGGACGATAAAGCCTCCCAGCCGCAGCGCCGCCTCAAGCAAGACGACCGTCAGAAAAAGACCGAACGCCACGAGCCCCAGCTTTTGACGGAGGCCGCTGGACGCCCGGCTGGCTGTTGTCATGGGAGACAGTCTACCTGCCCTCGGCGCGGGCCGTCAAGGTTGAGTTGGACATGAATGGCAGGTGGAGACGCGATTCGGCCGGAAAAATGCCAAAATACCCGTAATAGAGGGCCATGATCACCGAGGCTGACACCTGCCGCAAGTATGTCCTGCCCAAGCTGGTCGCGGCCGGCTGGGAGAGCGACCCGCACTCCCTGACGGAGCAAAGGACTTTTACCGACGGCCGGATCGTGCCCACCGGCGACAAGGTCTTCCGCCGGCCCCAGAAGCGGGCCGACTACCTGCTGCGCTACACGCGGGACTTCACCATCGCGGTGGTCGAGGCCAAGCCGTCCTACAAGAATCCCGGCGACGGTCTGCAGCAGGCCAAGGACTACGCCGACATATTGGGCCTCAAGTTCGCCTACGCCACCAACGGCCAGGGCATCGTGGAGTTCGATTTCATCACCGGCCGGGAATGCGAGCTGGCGGACTTCCCCACGCCGGACGAGCTGTGGGCCCGGCTCATGGCCAAGGAGAAGCTGGCCGACGCGGCCCAGGTCAAGCAACTGCTCTCGCCTTACTTCGCCTTGAGCGGCAAGCCCATCCGCTATTACCAGGAGATCGCCATCAACCGCGCGGTGCAGGCCATTCTGCAAGGCAAGAAGCGCGCCTTGCTGACCATGAGCACCGGCTCGGGCAAGACCATCGTCGCCTTCCAGATCTGCTGGAAGCTCTGGAGCAGCCGCTGGAACCGGGCCGGCGAGCACCGCCGCCCCAAGATCCTGTATCTCGCCGACCGCAATATCCTCATCGACGATCCGAAGGACAAGACCTTCGCGCCTTTCGGCGACGCGCGCTGGAAGATCGAGAACGGCGAGGCCAACCAGGGCCGCGAGATGTATTTCTCCACCTATCAGGCGATCGCCAAGGACGAGCGCCGGCCAGGGCTCTACAAGGAGTATCCGAAGGATTTCTTCGACCTTGTCATCGTAGACGAGGCCCATCGCGGCAGCGCCCGGGATTTAAGCAACTGGCGGGAGATTCTGGAGTATTTCGAGCCGGCCGTGCAGCTCGGCATGACCGCCACCCCTCTGCGGGAGGACAACCGGGACACCTACCGCTACTTCGGCAATCCCATCTACCAGTACAGCCTGGCCCAGGGCATCGACGACGGCTTCTTGGCGCCCTACCGGGTGCACCGGATCATCAGCGATTGGGACGCCGCGGGCTGGCGGCCCAGCCAGGGCGCGATCGACCGCTACGGCCGGGAGATACCGGACGAGGAATATCAGACCAAGGATTTCGAGCGCGTCATCGCCTTGCGCGCCCGGACCGAGGCCATCGCCCGGAACTTCACCGAATTCCTGCAAAAGACCGACCGCTTCGCCAAGAGCATCGTGTTCTGCGTGGACCAGGAGCACGCCGACGAGATGCGCCGGGCCTTGAACAACCTGAACTCCGACCTCACGCAAAAGTATCCGGACTATGTGTGCCGGGTGACTTCGGAGGAAGGGCCGGTCGGCCGCGGCCATCTGGGCCGCTTCCAGGAGCTGGAGACCAAGACCCCGGTCATCCTGACTTCTTCCCAATTGCTCACCACGGGCGTAGACGCCCAGACCTGCAAGAACATCGTCATCGCCCGGGTCATCAACTCGATGGTGGAGTTCAAGCAGATCATCGGCCGCGGGACCCGGGTCAACCAGGACTACGGCAAGACCCATTTCAACATCCTCGACTACACAGGCTCGGCCACCAGGCTTTTCGCCGACAAGGAGTTCGACGGCGATCCGGCCTTCATCTCGGAAGAAGAGATGAATAGGGAGGGCCAGACCATCGCGGGCCAGGTGCTCGCGGATCACGAACAGCCGCCTTCCTCCGACCCGGTGGGGGGAATCCTCTCCGATGAAGCCGAGGGCACGCGGCGCAAATACTATTTTGACGGCGGCCGCGTGGAGATCGCGGCGCATCTGGTCTATGACCTGGCCTTGGACGGCAAGCGGCTGGGCGTGGTCCAGTTGACCGATTACACGGCGGACAAGGTGCGCACGCTCTATCCTTCGGCGCCGGAACTGCGGGCGCAATGGGCCGACCCGGAGCGGCGTTCCGACATCATCGAGCGGCTGGCGGAGCGGGGCATCGAGTTCGACCGCTTGGCCGAGGTCACGCAGCAGCCCAACGCCGACCCGTTCGATCTGCTCTGCCATCTGGCCTATAACGCGCCGATCCGGACGCGGCGCGAGCGGGCCGACCGCCTTAAGAAAGAACGCAAGGATTTTTTCGAGCAGTATTCCCCCGAGGCCGTGAAGATACTCGATGAGCTTTTGGAGAAGTACGCGGAGCACGGCGAGGCGCAGTTCATCCTGCCGGACGCTCTGCGCGTGCCGCCGCTTTGCGACCACGGCAACCCGATGGAGATAGCCCGCGTGTTCGGTGGCCCAGAGAACCTGCGCTCCGCCGTCAATCGTCTGCAGACCTTGCTGTACTCGGCCTAAACCATGACCAAGACCAAGAAGCCGGAAACGCCGTTGACCACGTCCCAGCAGTTGGGCTCGATCATCAAGTCGGCCCGGGACATCATGCGCAAGGACAAGGGCTTGAGCGGCGACCTGGACCGCCTGCCGATGCTGACCTGGATCATGTTCCTGAAGTTCCTGGACGACATGGAAGTGATCCGGCAGGACGAGGCGGCCATGGCGGGCAAGCGGTACAAGGCGGCCATCGAGAAGCCTTATCGGTGGCGGGATTGGGCGGCGAAGGCCGACGGCATCACGGGCGACGAGCTGATCGCTTTCGTCAACAATGAAGAGGCGGTGCGGCCGGATGGGTCCAAGGGGGCGGGGCTGTTTGCCTACTTGCGGGGCTTGCAGGGGGCCAACGGGGGCGACCGGCGGGATGTGATCGCCGCGGTGTTCAAGGGCACGATCAACCGGATGGTCAACGGCTATCTGCTGAGGGATGTGATCAACAAGCTTAACGGCATTCATTTTACCTCCAGCGAGGAGATCAGCACGCTGGGGCATCTCTATGAGTCGATGCTCAAGGAGATGCGGGATGCGGCGGGGGATTCTGGGGAGTTTTACACGCCGCGGGCCGTGGTGCGCTTCATGGTGGCGGCGGTGGATCCTCGGCTGGGGGAGACGGTGCTTGACCCGGCCTGCGGGACTGGGGGATTTTTGGTGGAGTCGTTCCTGCATATCCAGAAGCAGTGCAAGACGGTGCAGGAGCGGAAGGTTTTGCAGGCCGAGAGTATCTTTGGCTGCGAGGCGAAGCCGCTGCCGTATCTGCTGGTCCAGATGAACCTGCTGTTGCACGGGCTGGATTCGCCGCAGATAGACCCGCTGAATGCTTTGCGGTTTCCGCTGAAGGAGATCGGGGATAGGGACCGGGTGGATGTTATTCTGACGAATCCGCCGTTTGGGGGAGAGGAAGAGAGGGGCATTTTGTCGAACTTCCCGGAGGATAAGCAGACGGCGGAGACGACGCTGTTGTTTCTCCAGCTTATCATGCGCAAGCTGAGGCGGCAGCCGAAGGCGGGGCGGGCGGCGGTGGTGGTGCCGAATGGGGCGTTGTTTGGGGATGGGGTGTGCGCGAGGATAAAGGAGGAGTTGCTTAAGGAGTTTAACCTGCATACGGTGGTGAGGCTGCCGAATGGGGTGTTTGCGCCGTATACGCCTATATCGACGAATATCTTGTTCTTCGACCGAACTGGGCCGACCAAGGCGGTCTGGTACTACGAGCAGCCGGTGCCGGAGGGGCGGAAGAACTACACGAAGACGGCGCCGATTCAGTTTGAGGAGTTTGCGGGGTGCTTGGAGTGGTGGAAGAAACGGACGGAGAACGAGCAGGC
>TBL_comb47_HYPODRAFT_10005186_pt1 | contig 14640 bp, 14 predicted proteins | sample TroBogypolimnion_40_FD_10682 | JGI IMG/M metagenome (IMG submission 10682)
GCAATACCTTGACCCAAATGGGCAATAACCAAGCCTTCTAATAAGTCAGCCATTAGGCTTTAGTTTCTAAATGTGCGATACGAATAGCGGCCGGTGGATGGCTATAATGAAAAGCCGAATATAAAGGATCAGGCGTTAAGGTGTTAGCATTTTCTTCATAAAGCTTGACTAATGCGCTGATCATTTTTGTAGCTTTAGCGTTATTAGCAGCAAAGTCATCGGCTTCAAATTCAAACTTACGTTGAAAATAAGCGCTGATAGGCTGCATAAAAAAAGTAAAGCTTGATGAAACTAGCATGAATAATAACAAAGCTGCTGCATTCGATGCTTGCTCTACGCCTAAACCATTATAAAACCAAGCTTCGTTAATCAGCCACCCTAAAACGGCAAAGCTGATTAAACTCATAATCGAAGTAGCAAACAGCATTTTTATGACGTGTTTGCATTTAAAATGCCCCAATTCATGTGCTAATACTGATTCCAGTTCTTCTTCATCTAATGAAGCCACTAAGTTATCAAAGAACACAATACGCTTGTTGTTACCTAGGCCGGTAAAATAAGCATTACCATGACCAGAACGCTTAGAACCATCCATGATAAAGATGCCTTGGCTGTTAAAACCACAGCGAGTTAATAAGCCTTGAATGCGTTCTTTTAAAGAGCCTTCTTCCATAGGTGTGAACTTATTAAATAAGGGTGCAATGACGGTAGGATATAGCCAGCTCATTAATAGAGAAAAAGTCATGAGTATAGCCCAAGCCCATAACCACCAAAGTGAACCTACATTATCCATCACCCATAAGATCAGTGCTAAAAAGGGCAAGCCGATAGCTGCGCCTAAAGTTAATTGGAGTAGTTGGTCTTTAATGAACTGGCCAACACTGCTTTTATTGAAGCCGAACTTTTCTTCAATAACAAAGGTTTGATAGAGGCTAGTTGGTATTTCTATTAAGGTCATCAACAAAAAGATTGACGCGGTTGCGGCAACACCAGCCCATAAGGGAGATTCAATTACAGTAGGCCAATAGCTAAAGGCCAAATTAATGCCGCCTCCTAGGGTAAATGATAACAACACTACGATGCTTAATAGACCATCAAAATTGCCTAGCTTAAGTTTAGCTTGTGAATAGTCGGCTGCTTTTTGATGAGCGGCTAACGGCACTTTGTCTTTAAAGGCCTCTGGTACAGCAGCACGATGAGCAGCAACATAGTTAGCTTGGCGTCTAGCCAGCCAAAACTGTACTGAAGAAGAAATAAATACAGCGATTAAAAAGATAATAGTAAAGGTATTCATAGGGCTTAATACTTTAGATTGTAAGAGTTAGACGAACACATTGGCCAATGCTACACTAACCACCACCTACAACACAATGGAATCAATACATGACGCAGGATACTGCAAACTTAATCTGGATAGATCTTGAAATGACAGGCTTAGATCCAGACACNGATTTAATCATTGAAATCGCAACNGTTATTACTGACAAAGACNTGAATATATTGGCTGAAGGGCCTGTTATNGCNGTAAATCANTNTGATGAAGCTTTGGCGGCAATGGATGATTGGAATCAAAAACATCATGGTCAATCTGGTCTGATTGAACGTGTAAAAAACTCAGCGATAAATGCCGCGGAAGCAGAGCGCTTAACTATAGATTTCCTTAAAGACTGGGTACCTGCAAACACTTCACCTATTTGTGGAAACAGTATTGGTCAAGATAGACGCTTTTTATATCGTTATATGCCGAGCTTAGAAGCCTATTTTCATTATCGTAATATTGATGTATCAACGCTTAAAGAATTAGCGGCACGATGGGCGCCTGCCGTTAAAGAGGGTTTTAAAAAAGAATCCACACACCAAGCCCTAGATGATATTTTAGAATCCATAGAAGAACTGCGTTATTACCGAGAGCACTTTATTAAGTATTAATCATGAACCAATTAATCGCAATTGCACTGGGCGGCGCTAGTGGTGCTGTTATTCGGTTTTTAATGTCTTCGGGACTTTATCAATGGCTAGGGCGTGAATTTCCCTATGGTACCTTAGCTGTTAATGTCGTTGGTTCATTTTTAATAGGCTTGTTGACCGAAGTGCTGTTTATGCAGCGCGTGACCATTGCCCTGGAATACCGGGCCGCTATATTAGTGGGCTTTATTGGTGCCTTTACCACCTTTTCTACTTTTGCCTTAGAGACATTGTATTTATTAGAGCAGGGTAGTTTGAATAAAGCGATGCTCAATATAGCTGTCAGCGTAGTCGCTTGCCTGTTTGCGGTTTGGATAGGGCTGCTCTGTGGTCGATCTTTATTTATGTATTCAGATGGCATGATACAGTGGAGCGGTGGCATGATTCCTTATGCCTTGATGATCGTTAATGTCATCGGTGCTTTTATAATAGGAGTTATTGCCGGTTTGATAATGCAGAAGATAGAATTGCCTATCGAATATCGAGTATCGATTATGGTGATTTTAGTCGGCGCTTATTTAACCTTGTCAGGTTTATATTTAATATTATTTCTGATAGAAAATGGCTATACCTTGGCTAGTCATATCAAATTAATGTTGAGTATATTTTTTGCTAATGGATTCAGTTGCCTGTTAGTGATTTGGTTAAGTTTGTTTATGACTAAGCAATTATGATTAATCAAGTGATTTTAAAAATATTCATCAAATAATGATGGCTGGTAGGGGCGTATTGCATACGCCCTTATTAACTGATTTTAGGCAGTAATAAGAACACCCTAACGTAGTGCGTGGAGGCGTTTCCGGGAGTTTCTGTAGTGTCTATGCCGGAAGCGCTTTGCTCGCTTACGCTAGCAAAGTCTTATTCCGGCCTACAACTGTCAATTTTAATTTGCGAACCTTTATTAAGGTTGTTTATCATTAAAGCGAGCTAGTGCCTCTGGCGTGGCTTCTTTTTGATACTGGTTTTTCCAGTCTTGATAAGGCATACCATAGATATGAGTTCTGGCTTGTTCATAGTCCATAGTCACTTGCTGTTCCGTTGCAGCAGCGGCATACCATTTTGCTAGGCAGTTGCGGCAAAAGTCAGCCAAATTCATCAGATCTATGTTTTGAACTTCAGGATGATCTTGTAAATGTTTGATAAGTTGTCTGAATGCGGCAGCTTCAATTTCGGTTTGCGTAGTAGTTGTCATATAAATAGTTTAAAAAAATAACAAACATTCTAGCAGAAACTAGGTTGTAGGCATGTACATTGCTTTTAAATAAATTTACAATGTGGATCTTTTNGCATTATCTCTAAAGCCCAGTCGCTTAACCACTAGCTAATTGCTTAGTGCTAATTTTAATCGACAGGCAATATATGGTATTCGTGCTTAGTGCTTCGAATGCTTCAGTCACCCGTAAACAGTAGACTAACAGTCTGTGCAGTCTATTTAATAGTACCTAGACGGCTAGAGATTACTTTAAAATAAATTAATATAGTTCTTATGAAACAACTTTTAGAATTTATTCCCATCCTGCTCTTTTTTATTGCTTATAAGCTCTACGATATCTATGTAGCCACTGCTGTTGTCATAGGCGCTACTATTATTCAAGTCGCTATAGCTTGGTTTAAATATCGTAAAGTTGAAACCATGCAATGGATTACCTTAGGTTTGGTGATAGTGTTTGGTGGAGCCACTATTGTTTTGCATGATGAACAATATCTTAAATGGAAGTTCTCTATTATAGAATGGTTGTTTGGATTAGCCTTCTTGGGTAGTCATTTTATAGGTGAAAAAACCTTTATTGAAAGAATGATGTCAAGCAATTTAACCTTGCCTGCTAATATTTGGACGCGATTAAATTTTAGTTGGGCAAGTTTTTTTATTAGCGTTGGTTTTATCAATGTTTATGTGATGTATAACTACAGTACTGATGACTGGGTGAATTTTAAAACCTTTGTTGCCCCCGCACTGATGGTCGTGTTTATGGTGGTACAAATGGCCTTGCTATATAAATATATCCCCGATACTAAGGAATAGTGATGTTATTTGCGATTATAAGTACCGATATAGCTGATAGTTTAGAAAAACGGCTGCCTGCACGCCCTGATCATGTCAAGCGTTTGCAAGACTTACAAGATGCAGGCCGTTTAGTATTAGCGGGTCCACATCCAGCCATAGAAAGTGATGATCCGGGTGCGGCTGGTTTTACTGGCAGTTTAGTGGTAGCTGAATTTGAAAGTTTAGAAAGTGCACAGCAATGGGCTGATGCAGATCCTTATAACCATGCTGGTGTTTATGCTAGCGTTATTGTTAAACCCTTTAAAAAGGTATTTCCTTAAAATGACAACTGAACAAATCAAACAGCTTTTAAATGAGGCTTTTAAACCAGAGTTATTAGAGATTCTGGACAATAGCGCTGCACATGCAGGTCATGCTGGTGCTAGAAGTGGTGGTGGCCATTATCATGTCACTATTGTAGCCGAAGCCTTTGAAGATAAATCTATGCTACAACGCCATCAACTGGTTTATGCGGTGTTAGGCGATTTAATGAAACAACAAATTCATGCCCTAGGCATTAATGCAATCTCACCCTCTGAAGAAACTACAGGAAATTTATAAATGAAAAGAAAAATTATCCCTCTACTGATTGCTAGTACTGCATTTATTGCCGCTTGTGATCAAAAACCAAGCGCTGTAAGTACTAACGCTGAGCCTGTTGTTAACAAAGCTGATGCGATTGCTGAGGTCAATGGTCACTATATTGCAAAAGCTACTTTAGATAAGTTAGAGAAAGAAATTGCTGAACGTAGTCACGGTCAAGTCTTTCCTAAAGAAAAGTTGATTGAAGAACTTATTCAACGTGAGTTATTGGTTCAAGATGCTGAGCAAAAGCATTTGCAGAATTCACCTGAAATTTTAGCTCAACTTGAGAGTGCTAAAAAAACTTTATTAACGCAAGCTGATGTGCAAGATTTTATTAAAGCGAATCCTATTACAGATGCTGAAATTAAAGCTGAATATGATAGTAAAGTCGCTGGCGAAAATGGCACTGAATATAAAGCGCGTCATATTTTAGTTAAAACTGAAGATGAAGCTAAAAAGATTATTGCTGAATTAGATAAAGGGGGCGACTTCGCTAAGTTAGCCAATAAGAACTCTTTAGACGGTAAAGAAACTCAAAACGGTGGCGATCTAGGTTGGTTTTCAGCTGGTCAAATGGTCGCTCCTTTTTCAGAAGCTGTCGTTAAGCTAGAAAAAGGTCAATACACCAAAACACCCGTTCAAACCCAATTTGGTTTTCATATTATTTTAAGAGAAGATTCAAGAGCACAAACTCCACCTCCGCTAGAAGCGGTTAAAGAGCAGTTGATGCCTTATTTACAACGTAAAAAAGTACAAACCTTTGTAGAGAACTTACGTAAACAAGCTAAGGTTGAAATATTAGTACCTTTAACTGATGAGGCAAAACCAGCAGCTCCTGCCGCACAACCCGTTGCTGAAGAAGTTGTCGTTGAAGAAGTTAAAGATAAAAACGGTAAAGTGCTAGCTGAGCAAGTTGTTGTTAAAGAAGAAGTGATAGAAGATAAATCAGCGACTGAGAAGCCTGCTGATGCTCAAGCCGCACCTGCTGAAGCAAAAAAATAACTAATCTTTGAACTCGGTCGGGTTAGCGATAGCGTAACCCGACTTTTCAAAATCCAGTGTTGGGTTAAGGTTAGCGCCTAACCCGAACTACATAAGAAAGGCGGTTTTACCGCCTTTTTTTTATGCTAGCTTTTCCAAATATTGCAAAATAAACTGTACACTTCGTTGTCCTCTAAATTCATTAATATCTAAGCTATAAGCCGCTTTGATTTGCCTAATACCTAACCATTGTTCAGGTTGATCCATAAAAAAAGCGATAGCATCAATCAGCAAGTTTCCTTCTGGCTTACGTAGCACTAATTTAAGATGTCTTTGTCCGACTATTCGCGTCTGTATTACGTCAAATAGCCCGTCGAAGATAGGGGCTGGAAAGCTTTGTCCCCAAGTGGCTACATCTTGCAATAGATCAGCAAATTCAAGAGTCATTTCTTGTTCCGATAACTGACCATCGGAAAGTATCTTTTGATCTAAATCGACATCCGCTAAGCGTTTGCTAACCATTTCGTCGAAAGCTAGGGCAAACACTGGGTAGTCGTGCATACTAATACTTAAGCCAGCAGCCATAGCATGACCACCAAACTTACTGAGTAATTGGGGGTGTAAAGCTGATATATCACTAAGTACATCTCGGATATGAACACCCGGAATCGATCTTGCCGAGCCTTTAATTAAATCTTTACCCGCCGGTGCAAAGGCGATGACAGGTCTATGTAAGCGATCTTTTATGCGTGAAGCTAAGATTCCAATAACGCCTTGATGCCATGAACTATCATACAAACACACGCCAGATAATAAATGCTGTTTGTCTAAGGCATTCATTTCGTTCAATAAAGACATCGCTTCATGCTTCATAACGCCCTCTACTTCCTTACGGTCGTTATTAAGCGCATCTAATTGAACAGCGATTTCTTTGGCAAGCACAGGATCATCAGTCAATAAACATTGTATGCCCAATGACATATCATCCATACGGCCAGCGGCATTTAACCTAGGTCCTATGGCGAAGCCTAAATCAGCTGCCATTAATGTGCGTGGATTTCTGCCTGATACTTCTATGAGTGCGGTAATGCCAGGGTGGCAGCGCTCAGATCTTATACGCATCAAACCTTGATGTACTAGAATACGATTGATCTGATCTAGTGCGACCACGTCGGCTACCGTGCCTAAGGCGACATAATCGAGTAACTGACCCAAATTGGGCTCTTGGTGCTTATTATTGCTAAACCAATGTCTTTCTCTTAAACGACTTCTTAAAGCCAGTAATACATAAAATATAACACCCACGCCCGCAATTGCGCCGCTAGGAAATTTATCATCTATTAGATTAGGGTTAACGATAGCTTCAGCGCCAGGTAACTCTGCGCCAGGTAGATGATGGTCGGTGACTAAGACTTTAATGCCAGCCGCTTGTGCAGCTTTTACACCATCAATACTGGATATGCCATTATCGACGGTAATAATAACATCGGGCTGTTGCCCTTTAACTAAATCAACAATTTCTGGCGTTAGTCCGTAGCCGTATTCAAAGCGATTAGGCACCACAAAATCTACATGATCTGCACCCAGTAATTGCAAGCCTTTGATAGCCACGGCACAACTGGTCGCACCATCCGCATCAAAATCAGCAACGATAGAGATGCGCTGTTGTTCTTGTATAGCAATAATTAAATGTTCCACCATGGCTTCCATGCCTGAAAGTAGCCAAGGTGAGGGCAGTTTTGAAAGGTCCCTTTCAAGTTCACTGTCTGTGGTAATACCCCTAGATAAAAAAATCCTTTCTATGATGGGATGTAAGCCATTTAAGCGACTAGGTTTCTTGTCGATAACGCGTGCTACGATGGTTTTTTTGATGCCTTGATAATACATTAACTATTCCGTTGTTACCGACTGTATTCATTGTTTTTGTAGGAGCGGCTTTAGCCGCAAAATTGAAATCGCATCTAAAGCCGCTCCCACACTAATCATTATAGCTAGGCTGTATGTGTTGTATGGGATATGCCGGCGCTAGGAGGAGCATCATAGATAAAAGATGCGCTACACTTTTTTAGCGCATCTTATAGTTAGCTTATGATAGTAATCAACCCTTACCTCGGGTACGCGTTCTAGTCGGTGATTTATCTTTGGTTGTTTCCATCGTTTCAAAACGCTTTTCTATAAACTGAATGATTAAGTCGGCGATATCTTTTTCACTAGCCTTTTCTATGCCTTGTAAGCCGGGTGAGGAGTTGACTTCCATGATCACAGGGCCATGATTGGAGCGCAGCATGTCTACACCGCAGACGTTGAGTCCCATGATTTTAGCTGCGCGAACAGCGGTGGAGCGTTCTTCTGGGGTTAGGCGTATTAATGAGGCTGAGCCGCCTCGATGCAAATTAGAACGGAATTCGCCTGGATTGGCTTGGCGCTTCATAGAGGCAACGACTTTATCACCGATCACGAAGCAGCGTATATCACTGCCACCGGCTTCTTTAATAAATTCTTGTACCATAATGTTAGCGTTAAGACCCATGAAAGCCTGAATAACACTTTCGGCAGCATTATGCGTTTCAGCTAAAACCACCCCTATACCTTGGGTACCTTCTAATAGTTTAATAACTAGGGGTGCGCCACCGACTTGAGAAATTAAATCTTGTATGTCGTCAGGGTTATTGGCGAAGCCAGTAACGGGAAGGCCTATGCCTTTTCTGGCTAGTAATTGCACGGAACGCAATTTGTCTCGTGAGCGTGAAATGGCAACTGATTCATTCAGTGGAAAGACGTTCATCATTTCGAATTGACGTAATACAGCGGTACCGTAAAAGGTCACTGATGCGCCTATTCGAGGAATGACGGCATCGAATCCAGTTAAGTCTTCACCACGATAATGTATGGAAGGATTATGTGAGGTTATATTCATATAACAACGCAATACGTCCAAGACCCGCACTTCATGCCCCCGCGCTTGAGCGGCTTCAACTAATCTGGCGGTTGAATACAATTTGGCATTACGGGATAAAATAGCAATTTTCATAGATTCTCAAATCAACACTTAGGACAGCGCATATTTTGTCATGAATAAATGTAACTAGCATTACAATTACCCCTTGCGTGATAAAAATCTAATTTTTTTTGTTCAAGTTTTTGTCTATTAATTGCTCATCTTGGCAAGAGGGTGATTGGTTTTATTAGAGTGTTAGTCTGTTGTCTGTTTTATGTAGGCTGATATTTTATGTTAATATTATGATGCTGATAAATTCAACTAGAGCTTTAGGCAATGTTATGATATTGTTGTTTTTAATTTATTAGCACTTCATCAATAAACCAATACTAGCTCCTTAATAAAAAACTTATTAACTGAGTTGCAAATACCTAGCAAATTAAACAGATGATGATATTTTTAATAATTTGCAGCGCTTGGCTGCTGAGTTTGGTTGTAGTTAGTGCTTGGAAGTATTCATTATTTAAAAAGACTTGGAATGAGTTTTATTTTGCCGATACCCCAGTGCTGATAGAAAGTGATGATTGGGGTCCAGGTGAGAATTTTCATGCTCAGCGACTTTTACAATTACTCGCCTGTTTAGCGTCTCATAAAGATTCAGTAGATCGAGCCGCGTTGTTAACTGCGAATATAGTTCTGAGTGTACCTGATATCGAAAAGATCATGGCTGATCCTGATGCGGGTTATCATCGGAAATTACTCAATGAAGCTTCGCCAGATATTTATCAAGTAATGTTGCAGGGAATACAGCAAGGTGTGCTGGTACCACAGTTACATGGTTTAGAACATCTAAATGGTCAGGCTTTTGCTAGATTATGTCAGCTTAAAGATAGTCGCATTGCTGCTGCCTTGGCCGATCCTAAGCACTGGGATTGGGAATCATTAGATTCCGTTTTGCAAGGCCATTATGTTGATGGTAGCGAACTGCCTAGCCAAGCAATAAGTTCAGAGCAAGCTCAAGCATTAATAACTTTGGCTAGCCAGACATTTATTAAATTGTTTGGCTTTCAAAGTCTTAGTAGTGTTGCCCCTTGTTATTTATGGAATAGCGATATTGAAAGGGTTTGGCAACAAAAGGGCATGTCGGTGATACAAACAGCAGGTTATCGTTGTGATGGTAGAGATAAGTTGGGGAATTACCATCAAGACCGACATTTAATTAGAGCGGGTGATTTAAGTGAATTTGCCCAAGTTTATTTAGTTAGAAATGTGATGTATGAACCCATTGACGGGAATAATAATGCCGATACAGCTTATCAAGAAGCAGTAGTCGCTTATGCCCAAGCGTTGCCGATTAGTATTTCAACGCATCGTTATAATTACACTAGAGGTGAAGAGGAGTTTAAAAACTCTTTAAAGGGTTTAGATCGGTTATTAAAAGCTATAGGTTCTAACATCGGGCGAATACGTTATTTATCTTCGCCTGAATTGGGTCAGCAATATTTAATGGATGGCATTGAGATAGTTAATCATTTTAATAATTCGCAGTGGAAGCCACTCAAGCAGCTCTCTGGAATTAGAAAGCTTGCGCCGTTTTTATGGCGACTCTATTACCGTCACCCAAAGTTGGTTTTATTGGCCTATATTAGTGGTTTGATTATTCCAGCAAGCTTGGTTTGTCGTTATTCAAGATAATTATTAGGTATTAGGATGAGAATTTCGGCTGTTATTCCTGCTTATAATAGTGCAGCATTTATTGCTGAGGCGATTACTAGCATAGTTAAGCAAAGTTATGTGATATCAGAAATTATAGTCGTCGATGATGGTTCTAGTGATGATACTTTTGCAGTTATACAAGGTCTGTCAGCAACCATTCGCTACCATAAACAAGAAAATTGTGGCCCTGCTGCGGCAAGAAATCAGGGAATTAAAATGGCTCAAGGTGATTGGATTGCCTTTTTAGATGCTGATGATCAATGGACAGTCGATAAGATAAAAACCCAATTGGCTACTTTAGCGCGTAATCCTGAACTGCATTTAATAGCCGGTGATATGGCTGAAATTGATCAAGATAATAATGTAATAACCCCTTCTGTGCTAGCTAAGCATCAGCTATTAAAAGCATGTTTAGAAGATCAAGGACGACCAATTACAGATGCACTGAGTAAATTGCTGCAAAAGAATTTTATACCTACTGGAACGGTATTAGTCAGGCGAGAGACATTGTTAGCGGTAGGCTTGTTCAACGAAAACATACATTACGGCGAAGATTTGGAGTTGTGGGCAAAAATAGCCGCTTACTATCCTATTAGTTGTTTACCAGAAATACTGATGTTACGTAGACTTCATAATAATAATGCTACGAAGGCTTCTGAATTGATGTTGATCGATAGCATTAAAGTGCTGAAATCTCTTAGACGAGTTATCTTTTTGCCTTTACAACAACAAGGTTTAAATCCAAATCGATTAGTCGCTGATGCCTATACAGCATTGGCTTATTGGTATTTCAATGTAAAAGATTATCAAAAGGCAAGGCAGGCGGCTGTAGCCAGTTTGTATGAGGCGTTGACGGGACGGGCATTAATTTATGGTCTTTCCGCTTGCTTACCCGCTAAATGCTTAATGATATTAAAAAAATTAAAAACTCTGTTTTAGGCATTTAGTTTTTGTAGGATGGATAAGCGTCAGCGCATCCACCCTGCAGCTTAGGCAAGCTAATTTAGTTTCTACCTCTTTAAAAAAGCGGTTAGGAGAGATTTTATATAGTTATTAAGTAATGGTTTTTTGTAGGTCGGGTTAGCGATAGCGTAACCCGACATTTCGTAGTTCATAGTGTCTGGTTACGCTATCGCTAACCCGACCTACATGCATAATTGTTGGAGTAAATAGGTTATGACGATTGCTAAGATAAAAAACATACTTTATGTAGAAAATGGTATTGGTTATGGCGGTGCTATTATTTGTTTGCGCCATCTAGTTAGACAATTGGATAGGCAGCAATTTAATCCATTAGTTATCACTGGGCGTAAAGATTTACCTTATCAAGATATTCCAAAAGAGGCTCAGTGGCTGCCTATTATTGATCGGCATATTGATGTCGTGGGCATACGTACTCAATTATCAAACAAGAAAGTACTTAGTTCTATTCCGGGTGTGCCGTGGCTATTAAATCAAATGCTAGCTCGCTTAGATGACGTGTTTAACTTTCTGCCTTTCTTTGTGCGTCTGTTGTGGACTGCTTGGCGATTCAAAGCGGATTTAATTCATGCTAATAATGAACCGCTTTGTAATCGTGCGGCTTTATTGGTAGGTAAGTGTTTACATATTCCCATTGTTTGTCATGTTAGAGGTGACCAAAAGGGTTCAAGGCTAATGGCTTGGGCATATAGTTTGCCGAGCCATTTTATATCGGTATCTCAGTGGATAGCTAAAAGTATGCAAGAGACACTGCAGATACCTGCTGAAAAAATCAGTGTTATTTATGATGGTATTGCTTTAGAGCATTTAAACCTTGAGGCAGATGGCCATGAGTTTAGGCGGCTAAATGCTATTCCCCTTGATGCTTATGCTGTTGGCTTGGTAGGCTTATTAATTCCTTGGAAAGGACAAGAAATGTTTATTGATGCTGCAATTATTTTACGCGACAAGATACCAAATTTGAAAATGCTGATAGTCGGTGGTACGCCTTATGAATGTGTGGCTTATGAAGCTAAGTTACGTAAACGTGTTAAAGATGAACATTTAGATGATTTGATTATATTTACAGGTCATGCGATCGCAATGGAACAAGTTTATAACGGTTTAGATGTGGTGGTGTCTGCGTCTACTAGTCCTGAACCTTTAGGTACGGTGGTTATTGAAGCTATGGCGATGGCTAGACCGTTAATTGGCCCTGATCATGGCGGAGCGGCAGAAATGATTGAACATCTTAAAACCGGTTTATTGTTTACTCCTAAAGATGCGATGGCATTGGCGACTGAGATTGAACGCCTGTCTAACTATCCGCAGCTTGCTCTGCAACTAGGGCATGAGGCGCGTGACTATGCTTTAGATACTTTTGCAATTGCTTATCATACCGAGCAAATACAAAGGCTATATCATCAATTATTACAATAGGCGATCAAAGTTTTATGACCCCTTTTTTATCACGAAAACTCATTTATCCCTTACAAGAGTCCTTGTTAAATAGGCCTACGTTTTCTTATTTAGATACATTGGAAAGATCACAATGGCTGGCTAGAGTCGAGCTTGAAGATTTGCAATTACAAAAATTACAAAGCTTGTTGTTGTCAGCCCAGCAAAATAGTCCTTGGCATGCTCAGCGTATTGCCAGTTCAGAAATTGATCTTAAAGCGATGAGTTTTGATGAATTAACAAAATTACCGACTATGAATAAAGCTGATGCACAGTTACACGGTCAGGCAATGGTTTGGAAAGAAGTCCCCGGTGGCTGTTTTCGCTATAGCACAGGTGGTTCTAGTGGTGCGCCATTAATTTTCAGTTATGGACGAGCTAGGCAAGCCTCTGATGCAGCCGGGCGTATCCGTGCTAGACGCTGGTGGCAAGTTAATGTCGGTGATAGGGAAGTTTATCTATGGGGCGCTCCAGTAGAGCTTAACAAAACCGATAAAATTAAAACGATACGTGATCGCCTTATCAATCAATTGGTTTTAAATGCATTTGCTATGTCGCCTAGTATCATGAATTCGTACTTGACGATGATCCAACGCTTTAATCCCAAATGTATTTATGGTTATGCCAGTAGTGTTGCCTTGCTGGCTGAGTACGCTAAACAAAACCAGCGTAGTTTGAATTTACCTGAGTTACAAGTGGTTTGCACTACCGGTGAGCCGCTATATCCCGAGCAACGTCAATTAATTACCGAAGTTTTTAAGGTGCCAGTCGCTAATGAGTTCGGAAGTCGAGATATAGGTTTTACAGCACATGAAAATAGTCATCAGCAAATGCTGTTAATGACTGAGAGTCTAGTGCTTGAAGTATTAGATGATAAAGGTCAGTCCGTTAAGGATGGCGAAATGGGTGAAGCGGTTATAACAGGTCTTTGTTCAGAAGCTCAAGCTTTTATACGTTATCGCACCGGAGATAAGGTCAGATTATCTACTGAGCTTGATAAAGAGGGTAGGGGCTTGCATGTATTAGATGAAGTCTTAGGTCGTGATACCGATTTTTTAATCCATCAAGATGGTTCTATTATCCATGCCTTAGCTGCTATTTATGTGTTGCGTGAAACGCCAGGTATTGAGCAGTTTAAGATTACACAGCAGACGCTCCATGACTTTGAAGTTTTGGTGGTTTGTAATGAACTTTGGAGTTCTGATAGCTTAATGAATATTGCTGATAAATTTAAAGCCCGTTTTGGTAGTGCTTGCATTACTCATATACAACTCGTTAAGGAAATTTTGCCTGAAGCCTCAGGCAAAATGCGGCAAGTTGTTTCAAAGGTGGCTTTAGCACTTTAATAGTTGTTGTTAATTAGTGCGCGAAAGAAAACAAAATAATCCTATATAGTTCAATATTTTATGCCGTAGCTGGTCTGGAGTTTTACTTTGAGGTTTGGGGCAGGCTGACCTACTTAATACCAGAACCGGACACAACATTAATGCCATTTCGCATAAACCGTCTTATATTACTTGATGAAATTTGTATTACACCCTCAAATTAGACTGATTTAAGTTTACTCTGCCCCCAGTTATTATTAATCCCACGCTTATTCTCCAGCTTCTCTCAAGGCAAACTCCACTACGACTCACAAGATGTTGGTAAGCGTGCATTTAGTAACTGACCATCTGGGGTTATATCAGCCTCTATTTCAAGTGCTAGCATGAACAATTTACCTCGTTATTAATGTTGACGACTATCAATGAAATCTAACATGAAACAGATTATACATCTGTTGCAACATTCAATTAACTTATTAACCCTATGCCCGATATTCATGATATTACCGTCACTTGGCCGTTCATTACTGCCGTACGGCCAGGGCAATCGCGCTTAAATCACTCCTAGTATACGAAGCAAATAATCATTATCCCATCCAGCTTTTAATCTCTTGATCTTAACTCCGACCTTAGATGTTTTTTCAGTCTTAATCAGATTCAGAGCAATG
>TBL_comb47_HYPODRAFT_10005187_pt1 | contig 14635 bp, 14 predicted proteins | sample TroBogypolimnion_40_FD_10682 | JGI IMG/M metagenome (IMG submission 10682)
TTTAAACACGGTATACGAGAATAGTTTAATTGAAAAAGCTCAATTTCTTAGATTACAACAATTAAGAGAAGAAAATAAACAAGTAGCTACAGTGCAATGCCCTTGCGGACAAAAAAACATGCAAGATATTGAAATAAGATTTGATCAACCTATAATATACAACTGTAATACTTGTGATAAAAATGTAAAGGTTGGTATAGATGTTAAAACAGTACTCGTAACTGAACCAATTTACTTTAATGACAGAGCTTGAAAAAAGAACAACAATAGTTCCAGCAACTTCGTTTGATAAACTCTTTAACCCAGCTGTTAAAGATATTGAAACTGTGTATGCTGACTTAATTAAGTTTTTTGAACTTAATAATGATGAAGTTAACAAGTTAAAGTTAAGTGCAGGNACAGAAAAACTTGGTAAATCATCAGCATTAAAAATAATGCTTAGTATGCTTGTGTTAATTATTGATGAACANAAGAAACCAGAAAGCTCAAANAAAAATGATGAAGCAATTTATTTAGCTAACAAAAAAATNACTAAAGAATTNNTGTTTAGTCTTTTTACTNTACTCAATAATTANCAATATAGTGATAGAGAACTTAAAATTCAATTAATGGGAAAAGTTCTACAATCGTTATATGGAATACAATGACGAAGAAGATGTTAGAGAACCAATAAAAGACATTAAAGATGTCGTTTTTGATTATACATCAGTAGATTTTTTAGCAAGGTTTGCATGTTTACACGAAGCTGTTAATATTGCATGTGATAAAGCAGAACAACTTGGAATGAATCCAGATAAGAGTTCAGCTTGGATTAAACCTCTAGCTTTCCACAAGTATATTAAAGAGAGAGAAAAAGATATGAAGTATCAAGTATTAGCTTGGAGAAAGCTTGGTAAAGATGAGACTCATGCTAAGTCTGCTTTCTTTGAAAATTAATACTGACCGTAAACGCTAGTATTAATACTGACCGTAAACGCTAGTATTATTACGAGCTGGTTGATCAAAGACCTGTGTAACACTTATATCGTTAATTGATTTTAATGGTTGTGTTACACCAGGTTCAGCCCACTCTTCATTATACTTCTTAGGTTCCGATACAGGTTGTGAACCACCAGATAATATACCGCTGTAAGCGTTGTCGTATACTTGAGAGTCGCCTTTTTCTGCAGATAAGCCCGGCTCGTAGCTGTATTCGTATCTCTTACCTTTAATAATCCAAGTATAATGACCACCTAATTGATTAGCGTAAGAAATATCCTCATCTAAGATTTCAGTTACTTCATACCACTTAGCACCTCTTGGATTTACTCTACCTTCACCATACTCTGTTAACGCAAAAACGTCTCCAGATTTTGGTTGCGTTTGTTGATACTGAGTTTCCCATACATTAGCCATTTCTGTTCTAATGTTTAAGCAATCTTCAGTATTTAAATTATCTGGTAATGGTGGGTCTTCTTCCTGAGTAGGTGAAACATAATCAATACCCAAATCGTAAAATGCATCTTGGAAAGCAGATATATGCATACGTATTGTAATTTCATCATCAGCTTGAAAACCAAACTTAGTTAATACATTAGCATTCTCTGACAACTCAACAATTACATTTACATCAACACCAGGCATAAAGGACTGCGTTGGGTCTTCACCATAGAAATTATCTGCACTTAATACATTATAAGCATTTACATAATAGGTTATTCTTGTACCATACTGAGCAATTTGTTCTCTATAATAGTTACTAAACAAATACTGTTCATTACCAGTGGTAGTTTTATCAACATATCTAAAACATGTTTGGTCAGTATCCAAAATGCCTGGAAAGCAAGCTGGACCAGTTACTCCTGGATATGGACAATCATTACTCATATTATTGTTTTTCTATTACCCATTTGCCGTGCTCACCATCAAAGTAAAACTTAATATTCATCTTACCACCTAATACTTTCATTTCATTGTGTGATGGCATTCTACCTTTTAAAAATGTTTGTTGTATGTATGCTAAGTCTTTTGGGTCACAATGAAACCTACCAGGTCTTACTTTTAATAACTCTATTTTATGGTTTTTAGTGTTATCTTTAACATGTCTTTTAGCTACAGTGTTTAATTTTTGTTTATTACCGTCAGTAGCTCCAAGCATTGGTTTACGGTGTCTTGGATTAAAACCGTCTAAACTTAACTGAGCTTTATAAAACTCTTTAAACAACATAATAATATTTAATACTATTGCCTAATGTTTACAAAAAGAAAGCCGCTATTGCTAGCGGCTTAATTTTGAATCTACTTTTTAATATTAAGAAGAACCTGTAACACCAAATGCTGGCTGATTTCTACCCTTAATCATGCTCTTTGGTACATTTGATGTAGCACCTGTCTTTGTTAAGTCAAGTCCTGCACTGTCTGGTACTTCTGAGCCATCTGCGTCTACTTTATACTTAAAGCCTGAATACTTAGCCTTGCTAGCGCCAACTTTCATAAGCTTCTTTGTTTCTTCGCCTGATTGGTTATCACCAACGTTAAATTTTCCTTTTGGTCCAACTAACTGTAAACCATCATTATCTGGAACTTCTTTTCCATCTGGTTCTGGTTTTGTTACTTTATATTGAACACCTGAAGCTTCTTTCATTGTCTTTTCATCATCTTCTTCTGAATCTTCTTCTTCTGAATCTTCTTCTTCAGACTCTTCATTGTCTTCATCTTGAGCTTCTGTCTCATCTGTCATTTCGGTTTCACCTTCTGGCTCTTCACCGTGACCTTCAACTTGAGCTAAAATTGCTTTTAAGCATTCAACTTGATCAGCTGTTAGCTTAACTGTCATTTCTTCACCCATTCCTTCTTCACCGTGTGATCCGGCATCTGGTGTAACACCAAGAGCTGCAAGATCTTTATCGTCTTCACCCATAACTTCTTCAAATAACTGATTAAAAGTAGATTTCATGTAATTATTTATTAGTGAGCTTGTAGATTTTTCCATATTTTTATCAAATTTTTCTTCCACGTCAAAAACGTTAAGGTCTGAAACGTAAGGTCTATCAGCCTTTTCTTTAGGCGTCATAGTTTTAAGATCGTCTATTTTTCTACTAAAAGCAGGGCCATCAAAGTTACCAGTTACTTCTGGTCCAGATGTATCTTTGTGAGCAATATCACCAGCTTTAGGGTTATTCAATTGAACAGGTCCTTTACCTGGCTTCTTTCCAAACTTTGCAGTTTCTTTTGGAAGCGTTTTCTCGTTAAGGACCTTAGTAGTGTAAGTGTCCCAGATCTCTAATAGATTATGTGCCATAATGTGTTAAATATTTATATCGCCCGTGCTTAAAAACAAACAGAACTACCTGAATAACCCGAATCTACCAGCTGTAGACTCAGAATTCGAGTATTCACCAGAGATGTTGGCGGATTTAAAGAAGTGCGCCGTAAACATACTCTACTTTGCTGAAAACTTCTTCTATATAGTATCCCTTGACGAAGGAAAACAAACAATTGACCTTCATTTATGTCAAAAGAGGGTGTTACGTAAGATGAGAGACAATAGATTCTTTATATTGCTAGCATCTAGACAGATTGGTAAAACCACTTTAATGACAATCTATGCATTATGGGTTGCATGCTTTCAAAAAGACCAGTCTATATTAATTGTAGCTAATAAAGAAGGTACAGCAATTGAAATCTTTAGAAGAATTAGACTTGCATATGAAGAATTACCAAATTGGTTAAAGCCTGGAGTTAAGGAGTACGGTAAAACGTCCATGTCCTTGGCAAACGGTTGTAGAATTGGTATATCTACCACAACTGGTACTGCTGCCAGAGGTCAATCTATCAACGTTCTTATATTAGACGAGTTGGCGTTTATTGAATCACATTTAGTTGATGAATTTTGGAAATCTGTTTACCCAATCGTTTCATCATCCAAGAAATCTAAAATCTTTATAGCTTCCACCGCAAACGGTACAGGCAACTTATTCCATAACTTATATTCTGGAGCAGAAACAGAACGTAACGGGTGGGCAAGTGATAAAATTTTATGGAATGAAATTCCTGGTAGAGATGAAAAGTGGAAAATAGAAACAATTGCAACTATTGGTAGTCAAGATGCATTCAATCAAGAGTTTAATTGCGAATTTTTAGACTCTGGTGAAAGTTCCCTTAATGACGAGTTATACGAAAAACTTTCCGTTTATGTTAAACAACCAATGTATGTGATGGAGGAAGGAAGGTATCAAATTTGGGAAGAACCTAATGATAGTAAAATCTATGCAGTGGGAGTGGACGTTAGTGAAGGTATAGACAAGGACGCTTCAGTAATACAAATTATGGATGTAACTGACCTTACTTGTATAAAGCAAGTAGCATGTTATCACAACAATGGCATATCTCCAGTCAATTTTACAAACAAGTTAAATGAAATTTTAACGCAATGGGGTAAACCTTTAGTTTGCATAGAGAGAAATAACTGTGGAGCTCAGGTTGTAGACAACTTAAGAGCTAATTTTGACTATGATAATATAGTATCATGGGGAGCATCCACTGCAGGTAGGGAAAAAGATGTACTTGGTATAGTATCTCATACAAACACCAAATACACTGGCATTACTAATATGAGATACTGGGTTAACCAGTTAGAAGTGGTACAAATTAGAGATATAGCATTATTAAAAGAATTTAAAACCTTTGTAAGACATCCAAATGGTACGTGGTCTGCTAAGAAAGGCGCTGGATACCATGATGATAGGGTAATGTCTATGGTTTGGTCTCTTATTATATTAGAGAAGGGATTAGTAGAAAAGCATTTTGAAGTAATACAAACAGACTTCAACGGTAGACCATTAAAATTAAAGCAACTAGATTTTGGTATTAAATATTTTACTGATCCTAATTCTTTCTATAATGAAAGAGGCGGTGCAGCTTCTGCAATGCCTTCTATTATATCAGATAGAGTCCAAGGTGATGATGATTTAGCAACGTTAGTGGCTATGGGATATAAACCTTTACAATGATGGCAGATTTACCTATAATTCAACAATCACAACTTAACAAAAGTAGGAAAGATAAATTTCTATTGGTGTTTAATTTGCCGCCTATCTTAAGAAACAACAATACCAATGACCTTTCTGTTAGAGGGCAAGATATTATCAACCAAAATTCAGTGCAATTTTCAGTATATGGTTCAGTTGTGCCGCAAATTCAAGTTCCCGACATAATTACACCATATTCCGGTCAAAGCTATAAGGTATCTTCTAATGCAAGACCACCATATGAAAACATATCAGTGAATTTTACTGTTGATAACCAATTTAATAACTACTGGGTGATATATTCTTGGCTTAATTTATTAAATGACCAGCAACAATCAATTTATGATGCTGCACAAGACGTTCCAGACAGTACAATATATAACAGCTCCGGTAAATTAGCAACCCCATTACAACCACAATCATATCAAACAGATATCACAGTATATGGCAAGGATGAATTTGATAACAATGTTATCCAATTTACATACACTAAAGCTTTTCCAGTTTCATTAGGTAATATAGACTATAATTATAGAGAGCCGGGTGAGATGGAAACAACTTTTGAATTTGCGTTCTCTCAATTCTTCGCAAGTTTAATATAAAAAGTTGTCCCAAAAAATATAAATAATAACATATGGCTCTCTCAATTACGTCACCCGGTGTTCAGATCAATGAAATCGATCTAAGTCAAACAGCAAACATACCGACTGGTACAAGCATTTTAGTTGCAGGCTATGCTCCTCAAGGCCCAACTGATGAAATTATTACCGTAACAAGTCTAGCAGAATGGGAAAACATTTTTGGTGCTCCTACCAATGCAGCAGAAAGATATTTTTACGAATCAGCTCAACCCCTATTCAACACCAACGCAGTGGTGAATGCATATAGACTACCATATGGTAGTACTAACGGCCAAGGTTTTGGTTCCAATTATGGTGCATTAGTTTATCCAGTTACTGCAGTTGACGTAAATTGGCAGAACGGAACCAATCCATATTACGGAAATGGTTTAACATATTTAAATTCAAATTCAGCAAATGTAATGTATCTAGTAGGTACCCCTACCCACTTTGAATTAACACCTACTCAATATAACAATTTACAAGGTGGTAGAGGAATTAATTGGAGTAACCAAGCTCTACCGTCGTTTAACAACATTAATCAATTTGGTAATGCAGGTATTATTGTTTTAAATTCTGGTCAAACAGCAGTTGACAATTCATTCCAAGGCTATTATGTTGGTATTGCTGATAATTCAAACATTAATCCAGCTTCTAACTTTACAGATTTATTAGCAGTTGAAACAGTTGCATTTAGTGCAAATTATACACAAAATTACGTAAACATCCCAACAACAAGATTAGCATTTGCTCTTTCATCACAATCTGAAAACGCATATTCTTCAGCTAATAACAATGCAACATCAAATGTTGGTTCAAGTATATCACAAGTACTTGAAACATCACCATCATTTAATATTGGTACAGATACATTTAAAGACACTTTAATATTTGGTTTGTTTAAACTTAACCAATCTAATTACAACCCTACAACAACTCAATTATCTTACACATTTGTAGAAAATTATGTTGGTTCATTAGATTATTGGAGACAAATTAACCCATCTAACGGTGGTAACCCACAAAGCTTCTTTATTGACAATGTAAGCTTACCATCACCAAACATTGAAATCTTAGTCAACGACTTTATTTCACACAAGAATGGTCAAACTTGGTTAAACAATGTTGGTAACCCTTCCAACTTTGCAAGAACAATTACAAGTGGTTATGCAAACCCAACAACGTTATTGCAACAGTTATCAGTACAGTTTGGTATTAACAATCCAAATACAGCTACAGCTCAAATTCAAGCTTTATCAGGTTCATTACTTAAATCGTATACAGCTTTAGGCAATGTAGATGCATTGTTTACAGTTGGTGCATATGCTAATACAAATACACAAACAAAAGATTTAGGTTCAATACCTACAAAGCTAAACAGAATGTTTGACATTGCTTCAAACACTGAGCAATATAATATTGATATTGCAATTGATGCAGGTATGTCAACAATATTTGCAAACAGCCAATGGATACAAACACAAGCAACATTATCATCATCTCAAATTTATTTTGATGACTCAATCGTTGTAAATGCAGTATCTGGTTTAGCAGTTAACAACTTTACAGATATGTCACCAGATGCAACGTTATACGCCGCAAATTGGGGAACAATATTCAATCTTTACGCTGGTTTTGCCGGTCTACAAAGAAAAGATCTACTCTTTATTGCTGACTTACCAAGAAATATTTTTGTACAAGGTAGCAATTACTTGACGTTGTCTAACCCAAATAACAACTTCCCAGTAAACATTTATCTACCAATACAAAATGTATTAGCTCCATTTAATACAAGCTATGCAACAACTTACGGTACATGGGGTCAAGTATTTGATAACAACTTAGGCAACTTTGTATGGGCTCCATTCTCTGGATTTGCTGCAGCTGCAATGGCTAATACAGATACAAATTACCAACCTTGGATTGCCCCAGCAGGCTTTACAAAAGGTAACTTAACTGGTACAGGTATTACTGACTTGGCAATATATCCAAACCAGAAACAAAGAGATCAGTTATATAATATTTCAGTCAACCCGGTAGCGTTCTTTCCAAATGAAGGTTTTGTAATATATGGTCAAAAGACTCTATTAAAACAACCAAGCGCATTTGATAGAATTAATGTAAGACGTCTATTCTTAAATCTTGAAAAAGCAACAGCTGCAACAGTCAAGTACTTTGTATTTGAACCAAATACAGTGTTAACAAGAACACGAGTAATCAATACATTAACACCTATCTTTACTAACGCTAAGAACACAGAAGGCTTGTATGACTTCTTAATTGTATGCGATGAACGTAACAATCCACCATCAGTCATTGATGCAAACGAATTAGTTGTTGATATTTACTTAAAGCCAGTTAGAACGGCTGAGTTCATATTAGTCAACTTCTACGCAACCCAAACAAGTCAAGACTTCAGTGAACTGGTCGGTTAATACTTTATGACAAAAGGCCAAACCGTATTCTTTACCACGTCATTTGATGAAAATGAACGTTCTGGGGTTATCCAAGAGGTAACCTCAGTAGGTTACCAGATTAACAACGTCTGGTATTCAAAAAATGACGTTAAAATAAAGAATATCTTGTTAGACAGTAAAACATCAACACAAGACCAGCAATTGATATTAGGCTAATTGCCAAATTTCATATTTTTTATTTATTAAAAATCTTGAATATATGAAGAAATAAGTCCATTAATTTAACTATAACTGACTAAATATTAACATGGCAGACGTATCGCAAACCATACAAGATTTTTATACACAGGCACAGGCTAATGACTTTTCACGTTCTAACTTGTTTAGAGTGCTGAACATCAATTTCGGCAGTGCTACTTCACAGGTAATATCGCAAAATGACTTAGTATATGCCAGAACAGCAAGTTTACCTGCTAAGACAATCACCAATGTTCAAGCACCTTATATGGGTTTGAATTTTAACATTCCAGGTGTTTCACAATACCCAGGAAGTGAAGCATATGTTATCAATTTCTATGCTGATGCTGCTCAAACCATTAGACAAAAGTTTTTAGCGGTATTAAATGACACATTTAATGATGCAACAAGCACAGGTAACTACTTTACACCAAAGCAATCAGCTGTAATTGATCTAATTCAATTAGATAAGCAATTAAACAAAGTCGCTCAATATCAATTAGTTGGTGCAAGCATTAGAGAAGTAGGAGCTCTTAATTATGACATCACTTCAACAGGTGAAATTCAGAATTTTGACGTTACAGTAGCTTATCACTATTGGTTAAAAACCGGTTAATAGTTATATACATTTATTATACTAACGCTGTACATTAGTTTGTACAGCGTTTTTTGTGATTAAATATTTGAATGTCAGGTATATTAAATGCAGTAGGTAATGCAACAACAGCATTAGCAACCCTTGGGGGAATTAACCAACCAGGAACTCTTGCTGCACCAAGCACAATAGTTTCTAATGTGGCTATACCAGGGGTTCCCTTAATTAGTTTTAGAGACTACTTTTTAAATACTTTAGAGTCTTGGGTAGCTACCATACCATTAAGAACCCAGTTTATAGCTATTATAGAACAATTTCCACCATCATTAACCACAGCTACAATGCAAAATCTTGAACCAGTCAAAGCATACGACGGTTCAGGATCAGGATGGAATATAGATAATGCAAGAACAGCACTGACAAATTACCCATTACAGAATGTAGTCGGTTGTATATTCTTAGATGGTGCTGAAATTCCCAACGAAACATTGACAGCAGGAACAGCTACTATCGATAACAACAGAGGTTTTGTACAAGGTGGTATATTAGAAAATAGAGATGCTTTTGCTTCAAACAATTTAACTTTAAGATTTAGAGAAACTAACACTTCATTTACAGATATGATAATGAGACCTTGGGTGATATTAGGGGCTCATAAAGGTTTTGTATATAGAGGTGCACCTGGTACAAAAGAAAGCATAAAATGCAATATCACTATAATGCAGTACTCTAGAACGTATCAAAATGTATCTCAAATACCTAGAAAAGTATGGCATTTTTATGATTGTGTTCCTTTATCAGTAGGTACACGTAGTTTAACCTATGATACAGAAACTTATGAAGCTTATGACGTTCCCTTTTTATATAATTACTACACTGTAGCAGATAATCTTTACATCCCACTACCAGATATTATAACAACTTTAGGTAATGGGAACATTCCTAAAATATCTCCATTCCAGAGATGAGTTTTAATTTTTCTTTTCCTATTGTTTTGGGTGACAAAACAGTTAACCTAAAGGAAATTTCCTTTAATGATTATAAAAATATATGTAAATCGTTTTATAATCAAACTAATGCAAGGAATCTAAGCAACCTGTTTAATAAAATTATCGATACATACGTTGAAGGAACACCTACGTTAAATGTACATGAAAAAATTATTTTACTATTAAACATACGTAGTTTAACTTTAGGAACTGAAGTAAAAATTAATTATGATAAAAAGAGTATTAATTTAAACACAAATTTTCTTGTATCAAAACTTACATACAACCAAGAACCTTTTGAGTACAAATTGGACAACACTATTTTAACGTTTGGGCTACCAAACAACTTTGTTATTGACCAAAATGACTTTGTAAACTGTATATGTGAAAGTTTATTATCTATTTCCATTGGTGGTAAAGAAATAAATGTAAAAGATTTTACAGGCGAACAAAAAATGGAAATATTAAACTCGTTACCAAGCATACCACTGCTTGAAGTTTATAAGGCAATTTACGATAACTGTATAGATTTTAATTTAACCATACCAACAATAGATAATTTTAAACTTAACTTGTTTGATACTTCGTTTCTTTACTTTTTAAAATTTATATTTGATGAAAAAATAGAAACGGTACTAGATTTAGAGTATAATTTAAGACGTCATTTAAACTATAATAGTAATGATTTAAATTCAGTGACATATCCAGAAAGTAAGATTATGTTAAACAAATTTGCTAAAGAAATGAAAGACAAGGGTGGCGAACAAGGTGGTAAATCAGTGGATATAGCTTAAAATATAGTATGAGTAACAATTTTAATGATGTTTTAGCTGAGATCAAAAAAGTAAAAACCGGCTTAACAGTATACGTACCCTCTCAAGGTAAAGAAGTTCAATTAAAGCCATTAACTTTGGCACAACAAAAAACTATTATTGAGTCAGCCGTTGATTCAAACCTTTCTGTATTATTCTTTAACAATACCTTTGCAAAAATACTTGAAGACAACTTATCAGATAGTCTTAGCAATTACGATACCATAGATAGAGTAAGTTTTGCCCTAGCTTTAAGGTCTAAGTTAAAAGATCAAATTACCATTGACGATGTAACGTATAACATTAGTGATGTTATTAATGCTAACAGATCTAATACCAGTAAATTCCAACCAACAGTAATAGAATCAGCTAACTTTAAAATATACATTGTTAACCCATCAATTGATTACGACAATAAGATTAATTCTATACTATTAAAGAAGTATAAAGATGAAACGGCAAGAAGCACTAAATTGAAGTCGTTAATTAGTGACTTATACTCTTATGAAATCTTTAAGTTTATTGATAAGATTGAAGTAAAGAGCACTGGTAGCCAGTTAAAGCTTAAAGACGATATTGCTCAAGGAATTGAGTTAATAGAATCATTAGATACCTCGGAATTTACAGGTGTTATTGAGCAAATCAATGTATTAAGAGATTTAGAAAAGGAATATACTAAGATTCCTAATACAAACGTATATATTGACATTATTCCAAACTTTTTTGTAGTATAACTCCGCCATTAAATATTTAAATGGCAGAAACTTACGGTAATACTCTATCAGAGGCTATACTATTACTGTCTAAAGTGTCTGATAAGTTAGCTGATAAAACACTTAAAAAGAAAGAAGCTAAACAAGATACAATTCAAAAGGTTGCTAATGTTAAGGACAATGTAGTTGATAAAAATAAGAAGACTAACGAAAATTTAGAAAAGCTTATTGCTTTGCAACAAGCCAGTATACAAGAAACTAAAGAAAAACAAGATAAAGAAGACAAACCTAAAGAGGTTGTTGAACAACCTAAAGAAGTTATTATTGCTGGGTTTGGTAGAAAAGCTGCTAAAGATTTATCAATGTTTTTAAAGCCAGAAAATGATAATGATAAAAAACAAGACGATAACAAAGAAAAGCAAGGTAAGAGTTGGTTGAGTAAAATTTTAGGACCCGGTATATTAACAGTGTTAGGTGTTATAGCTGGTTTAGGTGGTTTAATTTCTAGTGTAATAAAAGGGGATTTCGGTAAACTATTCAATGACCTAAAGAAGGGTAATTTTAAGGCTATAGGTACAGACCTGTTTAAGATAGCATATGCCACAATACAACCAAAATTACACTCTTTACCAATTATTGGACCAATATTGTCCATGTGGGATGCTTATACAGCTTTCCAATCAGGCAATGCCATAGGTGGTATAAACAATTTAGTACAAGGTATAGTTGGTTTGTTCCCTATACCAGGTGATACAAAAGCTAAAATATTCGGTGGTATGAATATTGTTGAGGCTTTAATGGAAAGAAAGTTTGGAACTGAAACTATTCCAAAGAACGTTGGTGGTAATGTATTATCTGCAATGTTAAAGAGTAGTAAACTTGTATTTGCAAGTTTATTAAAGTTAGGTGGCACTACAGGTAAGATTACTTCACAGGTTTTAAAATCAAACCCGTTATTAAAAAGATTACCTTTAATTGGTTCATTATTAAGTTTTGGTGCAGCTGGTGAATTTTTCTTTAGTGGTAGTAAAACTGCATCAGGTTGGGCACAAGCCATATTAAACATAGCATCTGGTATATCAGCTTTCTTTCCAGGAGTTGGTACAGCTATTAGTATAGGTTTAGACGTTATAAACACATTATTGTTTACAACTAAAACAAACGATAAGGGTGAAGAAGAGGTGACGACAAGGGACTGGGTTGGAGATTTTGGTAGTTGGGCTAAAGATACGTACCGTAAAGCAATGGTAGGTTTAAAAAATATGCTACCAGGGTTTATGTCAGACTTAATTACCATTAATGAAGATGGTAGTGTAGAGATAACCCCATTTAAAATGATATCTGATTGGATGGAAGCATTAGAAAATGCATTAGACCCATTCCAAAAAATAGCACCTACAAAAGCAGTAACTGTTGTATCTAAAGAAGAAGAGACCAGAAGAAAAGTAGACGAAGCAAGAAAACGAATGGTTGAAAAAGCTGGGTTAATGCTACAAAATGAATCTAAACTTACAAGTTCTGATAATGCTATCACACAAGGTGAAGTAACTGATCAAGCTGACTTCAACGACTTGGTAAATTCATTACCAAATAAACAAACACCCGTTAAAGACTTTATTAGAACACCAGACGGTAAGTTAATACAACCATCAGATAATGATACCACATTTGGTTTTCAACCTGGTGGATCACTTGACAAATACTTCAATAAAAACTTTGAGCTTTCAACAGAAAATAATACTATATTAAAGAATTTAACAAAAGCTACAAACGATTTATTACAAAAACAAATTGACATACTTCAATCAAGTAATAGACATTTAGCAGAAATGAAAAACAATCTCAATAAACCAAGTAATGTCATTACTGCACCAAAAATAACAAACAATACATATGGAGGATTGGGTTCTTTAAGAACGCTTCAAGGCGTAACTTAATTTAACACTTAAGTAATAGTATGGCAATTCCTAATACAGGTCCTGTAGTAACGTTACCAGCAGTAGCTGCTGACACTGCTATATGGTATCTACAAACCGGTGCTGATAATACATTGCCTATTTTATATAGAGCTGGTACTAATGGTCAATTACCAGGTGCACAGCAACAAAACTCTCTTGGTGTATCAAAAGTATATAGCGGTATTACTGCTACAGACCCTATCGATGTTGTTAATCAATTTGATTGGACAGTATCATTACCTTCTTCAAGAGCAGATGTACCAGTTTTAAATATAATAGAAAAACGATTGCTAATGAACAGCAATATTTCAAACATAGCTAATTCCGTTTTTTCTATTCTTAATTCAGGGCAGTCAGTTTCTAATACAGTATTAAATGCATTAGGACCAACCATAACAAGTTTTTTAAATTCAAACAATGCTGCAACACCTTCTCAGTTTTTAACAACTAACGGGCAACCATTTGCTAATAATTTACCATCTTTTAATGGTGTCAATCCTAATTCACCTTTAGTACAAAATTCAGTTTCAATAAACACCAAAGCATCAGTACCAACCACTTCAAACGCTATTTCTTTAGATTCAATAAATTCATTTTTATCAAATCAAGGTTTTAATTCATTTAAAAGCCCAGTATTAAAACCATACGACTTTTTATATGCCACTGAACCTACCGGGTTTGTATACAATTTCCCATACCTAGAAAATAATAATAGTACGGTAAGTAACAGTTTTGGTGAAGGTGAATCTAACTTGGTAACATCAGCTTTAGGGTATGTTAAAAATTTAGCAGAAAAAGCAGCTTTAACTAATTTCTTAAAACCTGGTACATATATTGAAAGAGCAAAACAGTTTGCTATGGGTGATACAGGAAGAACTATTAACGTTAAAATCCCATTACTTAATACTATGTCAAAAGATAGTATTAATCAAAATTGGCAATTATTATTTGGGTTAATATATCAAAATAGGCCAGGTAGAATAACAAGATCAATTATAGACATGCCTGTAATTTATGAATTAATAATTCCAGGTACAGTATATATGCCTTACGCTTTTATTAGTAGTTTATCAGTAAACTTTTTAGGTGCAAGACGTTTAATGCCACTAAGTGTACCAGTCCAAGCATCAGGATCTTCCGGTCAATTTACAACTATTAACACAATTGTACCTGATGCATATGAATTGAATATAAGCTTTACTGGTATGAATGATGAAACAAGAAACTTCTTATACTATAGTGTATTTCCTCAAAACGTAACAGTAGGCACAACTGCATAATATTA
>TBL_comb47_HYPODRAFT_10005189_pt1 | contig 14632 bp, 16 predicted proteins | sample TroBogypolimnion_40_FD_10682 | JGI IMG/M metagenome (IMG submission 10682)
TTCCATTCATCAGATAATTTAGTTAAATCTTGATGCAATTCACCTTCGGTTGGTTCAATTCCAAACTTTTCAAATTGTTTATGTGTTTGTAATGCAGGAACATCAATTTCAGATGGATGCACATTTGCATATTTTTGTTGAAGTTCTGGTGATGCACTTGCTAATTCAGCATTAACTTGTGCTTCATGTTGAGTTTGCATTGCGCCAATGTTTTGATTTGTTGGTTTTTTAGCAGCAAACTGAGCATTAACTTCTTGTGTAGCACCAACGTTTTTATATGGGCTTTCTTTTGGTGTTGGAAACATTGCACCAGCGGCAGATTTATCTGCTCTAGCAACATCAGTAGCCAAATTCTCAATCCCAGCAACTTTTGGTTTTAATGCCAAAGGATTAAGCGTTGGATTATAAATAATGCCTTTTGCTACACCAACTGCTGTTTCAGCAGGATGCTCAGAAATTTGTTTCCAAGTTTCTTTAGGGTGCATAATCATATTGCCAAGACCACGAACTGAACGTTCTGATTTAGCAACATAATCCTCAGCAGCATTTTTTACTAAATCAACATTTCCTGTGCTTACGCCAACCAATGTTTTAGTAAGTGGGCTTAACAAACTTTCTTTTTCAAACTCTTCTGGAGTCATTTTATTTTTTTGATAAAAGTTTGACGCTTGCTGTGTTACACCTTGCATTGTTGTTGTTGGTTTTGGTTTAACTTGTGGAGCTTCTTTTAATGCGCCTTGAACAGCCAAATCAACAGAACCTGATGATAGATTTTTTAATGGGTCTAAATCATCTGTTTGTTGTTGAGCTTGTGGCGTAGCTTTTTTATAAAGAGCTTGTGGCCCTTTTTCTTGCAACATAATACCAGCACCAATTAAATGGCGAATTGCAGGGTCTGTTAAATCAATTTTTTGGTCTGGGTCAAGACTTAATCTTTTAGATACTGTATTTACATAAGAGCTAGTATCATTTTCAGTTGGTGGAGCCCAGCGAGAAATAACGCCTCTTAATGTATCAATGCCATGCTTTTGACCATAAGCAAGCAAATTGGCATCAATATCTTTAATGCCTTGTTCTTTTGATACTGGTTGAGTAAATTCAGTATTTGAACCTGTTGTTCTAATGTTACCTAAATTAGTGTCAGATATTTTTGATTGTTTAGGTTTATAACCCAAAACATTTTGAACCTGAGCATCAACGGCTTCAGAAGATAGATTTTGCAAATCATCCATTATTATTGCCCTTGAATAAGATGGTTCATTTTATCAATACGTTTTAATAGTGTTTTATATTGTTCAGATTTAATGCCGCCAACATTTTTAACAACATCACGAATTTCATCTTTATCGTTATTGTTAATTGCGTTATATAAACGCAAAGCATTTACATCAACAGTCTGCGCCCATTGATTTTTAAAATCACGAGCTGCAAAAAGATTACCTGTACGTTTAATATTATTTTCAATGCCACGATTGTATAAATCAGCACCACTAGCTAAAGCATCATTTGTTTTTGCAATAGAAATAACTGCATCTCTTGTAAACTTTTTGCTACCTGATGTTTGAGATGCTAATTCACGACCCTGGTCAGTACCTAAGCCAGCTTGTTGTGATAATGCAATATTATTATTAGCAATGTAATGACCTAATTTATCAAAGTTAGTCGCATCATCAGTAGTCCACGGCAATAAGGCATAACCACCACCAAGATTTCTAAGAATGTCTGCGCCACCGCCAGTAGATGTGCTTTTAGCCAATCTAATAACTTCTCTATTATTGTCATGCAATCCAGGAACTGCACCAGCAGCAGTATTTGCAGCCTTGCGGATTCCTTGAACTTCATTCAAACTTTCTTTAGTTTCGCCAACTGGAATATTAAAAAATTCTTGTTGTGATGCAGGTTGATTTGCAGGGCCTGTTGGATATGGTGCAACACCAATAATATTACCTTGAGCATCGCGTTGTTGAATAGATGTTCTTCCTGTTACATCAGTAACTGGTGTTGAAATTGGTGCTCTCATATTTAATGGTTGAACTTCTCCTGTTCCTGTAGTTACTAATTGTGGAACACCATTTATTGTTTGAACTGATGGAGCATTAAGATTGGCTTGACCAGTTACACCTGCACCAGCTCTAATAGAATTTACTCCTTCTTGATATATAGCAGAAGGATTTGTAATTGCTTTAGAAATATATGGAGCATAAATAGCTTCAGCAAGATGTTCATCAACACCACGATTAATTGCGCGTTTTTTAGATGAAACAATAGCTTCTAAAGCAGCTTTTTTACCTTCTGGAGTATCTTCTGCATTTTTAATGCGTGGGTCATTAATTGTTGCATTTGCTTCGTCACTAATAACTTGTGACATTTCATTTGTAAGATTAAATTTTGCTTTTTTAGATTGAGTGCCAGCTAATTCAGTTTGATAACCTTGTTGTTCAATTTTAGGTTTTACTGTACCTTCTGCAAGTTCTGTTGCAGCTTGTTGTTCACGAACAGCCAAAGGATTAATTTCTTTAGCTTGTTTATATGCTTGTGCGCCACGAGCAATATTAATCATGTCACCAAGACTAATTTGCTGTGGAACATTAACTTTTGATGCTACGTCTGATACATTAAAATCTGCCATGATTAATCCTATGACTCTAAAATAGACGGATTATAATTAGAAACAGCATTTCCACCACCACCGCCTATTAATGAAATTCCACCAGCAGCATTAGATGTTCCGCTACCATAAGTTTGATTGCCACTATTTAAAATATTGCTTAATGAATATACATTTCCTGCATTACCTAAAGCACCTGTAATTGCATTAGCAGAACCAATTTGACCAGCCGCTTGAGCATTAGCAGCACCAACACCAAGCTGACCAATAGAATTGGCAGTATTAGCTGAAAGTTGTGCGCTAGTATTTTGTGCTGTTTGACCTAAGCCAGCAATAGAAGCCAAAGTATTGTAAATATTGCCACGTTGAGTTTGATTTTGATTAAACCCAAGTTGTTGTTGCGACATATAATTGTTTAAAGCATTTTGATACGCATTGCCAGCAAAATTTTGTGTGTAATCTTGCAAGCCTTTTAATGCGTTACCACCAATTAAACCACCAGTTGCATTGTTTTGTGCATTAGTAGCTTGTTGACCCTGTCCTAATTGCCATTGATAGTTAGGTGCTAATTGTGCATTTAAATCAGCATTTGTAAAATTTTGATATGTAGGAAACTGTTGTGTTAAATAACCAGTGCCTGTTTGCGTTCCAATAGGATTGCCTTGAGCATCGTAAGTTTGCTGTGTGCCTGGCAACATTGATGCAATTTGATTTAACCCAGAATAACCAGTAGCACGATTAGGTGCTAACTGTGCATTTTGAGTATTAAACATATTTTGCTGAACTTGAGCTGCATTATTAGCAGCAGCAGCTTGTGTATCAGCAGCAGATTGCGCGGCATCTGATTGCATTGCGCCACCAATTAGACTTGAGCCAATTGATACAGCAGCCGATACAGGGTCGTTATACCCTGGATGTTTTAATATGCCTAAACCAAATTTATTACCGAACATAGTTGCACCTATCACATTTCATGTATATTTTACTTGAATCTTCGTTAATTACAACAAAGCCAAAGCGTTTGCAGAAATTTAACCCTTTTTCATTGCCTTTTGTCACTGATGTTATTGCGTGACCATACTTTTCTATTACTTGACCAATCGTTCTTTTAATGTGCTTTCTAATACTAAATTTAGGCACATTATCAAAGCTAACGTGCAATTCGTTGTCTTTAATCATTACTACACCAAACAACTTATCGTCATGCTCTAATTCTACAAATTCCCAACCATTTAACGCTTCAGCAAATTGTTCTGCTGTAATGTTTAATCGGTCTTTTACAGTATTGTAAATAAGATTAATAGCACGATTAGACATTGTAATAAGGCACTTTAAACTGTTGACCATTAACAGTTACGTTAATAAATCCAACAGGATTAGCTGGTAATGTTGCGCTTCCTGCTGTAGCTGTTGTTGCACTACTAAAGTTTAACAAATTCAAAAAGAATTGTTGCCATGCGCGAGTAGGTCGTCTAGTTTGACCATCCAAAAACTCAGACTGTGGATATGGATTGGTTTGACTTGAACCATAAATACCATTGCTCATTAGTTATCACCTGCACTAGCTTTTAAGTTAGCTGAAACTATAACAGCTTTGACTGGTGCTGTAATGACAACTTCAAATACTCTATCACGCGCCCAGCCCAATCTACGCCAAATTGCACGATTGCTATATTTGCCTTGTGCGCCAATACCAGTCCAATGTTCATCAGACCATGTAGAACCGCCATCATTAGACCAACGCAACATAGCTTTAGGATTGTTTTGTGATAAATCTAACAAGCCAATTTGATTGCCTGCAAAACCAGCTACAGCAATACCTGACACAGCAATGCCAGCAATAGCACCATTCTTAAAATTATAAGTAATGCTAGAATCACCAACGCCAGGTTGAAATTGAATTTGCAATTCTTCTAAGTATTGACGTTGAAAGTCTGTGACTAAATGCGGTGCTCTGCGAACTCTGCGAATTTCTTGACCATTATCTGTGTAATTGTCAGGGTCTAATTCATAGATTTGTCCATTAGAATGGTCACCTACTAATACTTTACCTTGAAACAATGCTGCACAGCTACCACGATGACGATGATAATTGTTTTGATTATCAATCCATAACCATTTATGCCACATGCCTGTTGATACGTCATATACCCAAGTTAAATCTAATGTAGGGAATGAAACAACATAGCACTCGTGACCTTCTTGTTGATAAGTCCAAGCGTAAGCATCATCAATGTATTGGTTGACTAATGATTGCTCAACAGCGTGTGTAGAAATACGTTGTGGCATATAACCATTCATTTGAACGATTTGCGCTTGACCACGGTTGTTTCTTGAAACATAAGCAAACGAATTGCCTAAACGTGCCATTGAAAATTTAGCAGCAATACCATGTTGAGTAGAAGTGCCTGGAATACGTTGGAAAGCAAACGGGAATGAGCCTACATCTACCCAAACTTCTGATGATGCTTCACCAAGCAAATATACTTCACGATGGTCAACAATTAAAGATACTAGATTATCAGGTGCGCCATCTTTAGATGAAAAACTTAAAGCAGGTGTCAAAGGTGATAATAAACTAGAAGCCGCCCATTCTTGTGAGTCAGGTTTATTGTAAACAAAATAGTTATCTACAATATCAACAGTATTACCACCAGTAAATGCACCATCAGTAGATGGAATAATAGTGAAGTTTAACGCATACATCGTTTCAGAACTGATTGTTTGCGACTTGTTGATGGTGTATGTACCCGTACCACCTGTTCCTGTGCCTAACGCTGTTACAATCGTTCCTGAGAGTATTCCTACACCTTGAATAGTCTGCCCTGGGTAAATAGTGCCTGTAACTGCTGTGGCAGTTAAAGTTGTGCCAGAAATTGAACCTGTAATTGTTGCAGCAACAGCCGCAGAGTTCATTACTTCTGATGGTTCAGTTTGAGATACATTGACTGTATAAACACCTGCACCACCTGTTGTGCCACTTACTTGACCTGTGATAACAGTTTCAGCAGATAATCCAATACCAAATAATGATTGAGCAGCAGTAATTGTACCGCTTTGCATAAACGTTACTGTTAGCGTAGTGCCTGAAATAGAACCAACAAATACTGCGTTTGCAGGATTAGAAATACGCCATGTATAACGATTAGTACCGTCAACAATATAAACGTTTAAGCCATTGTCAGAAATACCAACACGACCTGAATTGCTGTTTAACTGCCCTACCATTGTAGGAGTTAAATTAGAAGTCAACACATAAACATAAGAGCCAACCACAACAACCATGTATTGACCGCCAGACACAGTTCGCATCCCACGCACTTCTTCTTTATTTTGAAATACGATTTGAGATGTAAGCCCTGGCGTTGGGTACAAAGCTACAACACCACGAGAACCTTGTGGTTTTAGTGGGTCTATTTCTGGGCGAAAATTAATGCACTCTTGAGCATCTTGATAGATACTCGGTGCTTCATAACTTGGGCCTACAAAGCCAAAGTCTGCCATTACACTTCATCCGCAGGTTCAGGTGTGTTGCCTTCAGCAAGCCATGCTAGATATGCTTGGTAGTCTGTGTTGGCGGAATCATTAGAAAATGATGTAAAAGAACCATCTTCGTTATTACGAATAAAGTATTGTTTTGGTATGCCATAATGATTTATATTAATTGTTTTATACATATTATAACTCCGCAGAAATAATAACTTTGCCAGATGTATCATTTATATTTAGCAAACGAGTTGCGTTGCCAGCTACAAGTCCAGAAGCAACCGTTGCACCCAAAGTCATTGCGCTTACGCCAGGGTCTTGAACAACTAAACCTGTCAAAGCAATGCTGCCGTCATTGGCGTTAATCAAGCCCAGAGTCCCACTGTACGTTATTGACGTTGAAGTTGCTCTCATGGTTACAGCAGGTTGAAAAATAATTCGAGCTACTGTGGTGGATATAGCTTGCCCAGAACCATAAGGGCTATATGCACCTTGTGGGTTTGCTGCATAACAATACCTCTGACACAACTGCAACTCTGTACCATAAGGTCTATAGTCAAATGATGTAGCTGTAGAGCCTTTTTCTAGTTGAACACCTGTAACATAAAATGTAGCACCGTTAGTGCCGACTACAGATGTAGCGCCTGTTGCTGAAAGATAATATCCACTAGCCCAAGACCCTGCTGTTGAGCTATAAGTTGAACCTGCTCCTAAACTAAATGCAACATAAAGACCCGCAGTATTATCGGTAGGCCACGTTCCAATTGTATCTCCAGGAATAGTGACAGAAATAGTTGTCCATGTATTAGCTACAGGAATTGAATAGCTAAATGGATATGAACGAGTGCCTGACACATTGTATACAGACCCGCCAAAAGTACCTGTTAAACTTGAATACGCTTTAAATGAAATAGTAACGGATTGAGCATTAGCAGTTCCCCATGCTAAATCTGCTACATTAAAACCCTCTATTGCTTGCTGAACACGAAAAGAATCACTTGCACCAACTGCGTATGCGCTTAAAGAAGTGCAGCCTAGATAGTTTTTAAACCCAACAGGTGGAGTTACTGAACCAGCATTTTGTTGAACACTAAATTTAGATGCGGCAGATACTCCAGCTTGCCAACGGTCAATTAAATATTGCGCATTAGTAGGAGTTACACTAGCTCCAGCATTACGCTGGTCAATCATGCACGCCCCATTAATAATACGATTTTTAAAGCCTGTTACAGGTACAGAATATTCAGCCGTTACTGTGCCACCATAGGTAGGGCTTGTGACCCCAAGTGTACCGTCTAATGTAATGCTCATGCTAATTCCTTAATTTTGTGGTTTGAATATTTGCCATGAAACTTATTTCTAGCTTCAATAGCCACTAATTCAGCTAATTCTAAATCATCAAAGTATCCGACAATTTTAGGAGTTTTATTAACTCGTAGTCTGACTTGCCATTTTTTCATATGCAAAATCCATTTAACATTTTTAACGCCTGATTTACACATTTTACCAAGTGGCTTGTTATAACCGTTTTGGCTTGGATTTGCTACACGCAAATTTTCAATACGATTGTCATCTTTAATGCCGTTAATATGGTCTATCATTTTTGGAATATACCCATGTTGCATACAAAACACTACTTGATGAACTGTATAACGTTTTCCATCAACCCGAACACGCAAATAGCCATTAGATTCTTTGTATAGAACAATAGAACCAGCTTTTGAAGAACCAATAGAAATATTGCGGACTAATTTTCCATCAGAATATGAAAACAGTTCATGAAAGCGAGCTTGCAATTTATCCATTTAACTCATCATCCGTTGGTTTAGCTAGTGTAGGATGTTCCCAAGAAGCTATGTAATCGCCTTTACCATCGCTATCGTTTTGTAAGCGGATAGTTGTTAGAAAGTCTGTGTCTGTTAGCTCTGGGTATAGAGCTTTAATTTTTTCTTGTAACATTATGCGCCCCTTACCATTGAAGCTTGGAAATATGTTCCTGCTGCTGTATTTGCTAATGTTGCGTTACCATTATAAAGTCCATAAATTTCTACATAATCGGTAGAACCATTTAAATAAACTAAAGCTGAAACAACAGGACCAAGACCATTATTAGTTCCTATTGCTAAAGCTGTTTGTGTGCCTTGCTTAAAACTGCTACCATTTTTATAGATATAAATAATTCCAGTAACCAATCCACCAGAAGCAGAATTTATTGCTGAATTTATTTGATAGTAACCTGCTACAGTAGGAGTAAAGCGATAATTAGTAGCATTATCATAATTTGAATTTGTATCAAATTCTTTTGTTTGGAATTGAACTTTAGTTGTTACGTTTGCAGTTAAAGTTTGTGCTGAACTTTGATAAGCACTAAACGCTGGACCTTGACCATTAGAGAACGGTGTAGCTGTTGTCAACATAGTGCCACTTGTTGCTGGCAATGTTAATACTGTAGAGCCACTAACCGCAGGGGCTTGTAATGTTACTGTTCCGCTGGTATCTCCAGCAATGACGACTGAACTCATACTGATGCTCCTTGTAATGCTTTAATTTGTTCTGCTTGTGTATCTACGATGGCTTTGAGTTCTTGGATAGCTTTAACAAGTGTTGGGATAAGATTAACATTAACAGCCTTATATGATTCTTCGCCTTCAGGTGCTGGTTCAAGCCATTCTTCAATCATGTCAGGAAATACTGTTTCAAACTCTTGAGCAATAAAACCTCTATCGCCTTTAATATCCCTGCCTTTGCCAGATTTCCAATCAAATTTGCGTGGTTTTAATGCCAATACAGCATCAAGACCGTCAGGCAAATCAACAATATTTTCTTTTAATCTTTGGTCAGAAACCCCTGTAATTGTTGTATTTGTTGCAACAATAGTTCCATCCCAGCGCACATAAAATCTATAGTTTGATACACCTGTTGAATACATTGCATAATTTATGTTTGCAGAAGTAGTATAAGATGCTACGGTAGCATAAGCTCTACCTGAATCAAGTATTTTTGCTCCCTCTCCTGAATTTCCTGATGAGCTTGTAGTTCCTACCAACACATTACCACTAGAATCAATACGCATACGTTCTGTACTGGCAGTTCCAAATGACAATCTTCCAGAATTAATGTTTAAATTTTGCCATGTAGAATTTGACCTGTTATAGGCTTGTATATAATTTTCACCTGTATCAGCACCAGGACAAAATTCAATTCCTGTTCCAGATGTTGGAAATGTAGCCGACCCACCTAAAAGTTGTAAACCCCCATTAATATTTAATTTAACTGTTGGACTACTTGTACCAATCCCTACGTTCTGACTAGCATCAATTGTTACAGCAGTTGTACCGCCTGTTTGAAGTCCTAATACACCACTAGCATCAGCAGTAGCAATAATGCCACCACCACCAGTAGTTGTTGCGTTGAGCGTTGAAGCCATTTAATTTTCCTTTATAAAACGACCCAGCGACTACCGCTTGGGACTGTGACAGATTGACCTGATGCAACTAAAATAGGGCCAACGCTCATTGCATTTCTGCCCGATGTAATAGAATAACTTGCAGTAACAGTTTGATTGTTCTCATATAAACAACCATTAGCCCCAGCATAAGAAGCTGTTGATTGCGATGTTCCATCACTAAATTTTAATGGATGAACTAAAGTCACCACTTGTGATGAATCAATATTTAACGCAGATACGCCATTAGTTTGTAATGTTAGTGAACCTGTTGTGCTATTAATCACACCACCGCTAAATGTGCCATTATAAGTAGCAGCATTAACATCATTTAGCCATGAAGCATAAATAATGGTTTGATTGTCAATAAATACAGTAGATGCCATTTGTAATCCTTATCTAAAGAAGCCACCTGATAAAATCCAACCAGCATCTTTTTGGCGGTTAGATAGCATAGCATCGCTAAATCGTGCAGTTTGCATAGGTTTCATGTTAGTGCGTTTGATAGTTGCTTTAGCTTGTGCAGCATAAGCATTAATCATTGCAATTTGCGTTTGATTAACTTTGCCATACATAGGCATTAAACGTTCTGCTAAACACCAGCGTAAAGCCATAGAATAGCCTTGTGGAAGCACTACTGCATCATAAATAGAATCGTAACGTCTAAAGATGGTAGAAGCAAACATATGAACTTCACCCTGTGCAGGATTAGGCCATAAAAATAAATTACCAGATTCTTCGTTAGGATTGAAATACAACGCTTTAGGCCACGGGCCATTTAATGTTTTAAGACCAATGCTGTTGTAGTCATCTAAAGCAATAACCGCAATTTGATAGTCCAATCCACCATTGATAATTGGTGTACCGTTAGAATTAGTGTTAATTCGTACATAAGCAGAATCAATCCCTAGCGGTTTTTGATAATAAGCAGTAATAACTTGTGATGCTACAGCCGTTGGATAAGTAATGTTAAGTAGATATGTACCAACTTCGTTTACGTTACCGCCAGCACCTGTTAAATTTTGAACAATCTTTGTACCATTTAAGATGCCAGTTCCTTGCAAAGTTTGACCTTGCGCTACTGCACCTGATTGAATACCTGTTACTGTTAAAACATTACCAGAAATTGAACCTGTAAATGCTGCACCAATAAAGTTTAATGTGGATGGATTAGGGCCGATAGTGTATTGCACTTGACCTGGAACGATAGGGAAAATAATTTCCGTCACGTTAAATACCATCATGTCCTCATTAGTCCATTGGTCTAATAAGTCATTTAACATATCAAAAGCATCTTGAGCATCTTCAGGCGTTGGTGTTTCACCAGCCGCTAATGCGCCAATATCTTTTAATGCTCTTGAGATGATTTCAATAGGTTGCATGGTATATCCTAAACTTTTGGTGTGAACACTTGAGGTAGCCACGGTGCAGGAGTTTCAGCAACATTATTTGCTAAATATCCCAATTGTTCATCTAATCGTGATTCTATAATATTTAAGCCATCTTTAATAGCTTCTTTTTTAATTAAATCAATAACGTCTTGCTCTGTAATGTCAGCATATAACTTGTCAAAAACACCGTTAAAATACCAATTTCCTTCAGTTTCTACTGAAAGTGTATTTAATTCATCATTGATTATTACATGATATTTTGCAGATGTAATTTTCTCATCTTTTGCTGTAACTTCTAATATTTTCCAAACGTAATTATTCATAATTTACCTTATAACACTACCCATTTTGAACCTGTAGGAATTGTTACTGTTACACCGCTACTAACTGTTATTGGCCCTGCGCTCATCGCACTTGAACCGCTAGGAATACTGTAAGAAGCTGCTACTGTTTTACTGTTTACAACTATTCCGTTAGAAGCAATAACTTCTGCACCTGTTACAGTTCCAGCAGCTAATATATTAGTTGAACCTGCATCTGTTGTTGTGCCTACAGAGAAGCCGCCTGATACAGATAATCTAGCTTTTTCTGCACCGTTATTCCAAAAGCCCATTGGCAAATATGTACCTGTGCCATTGATGCCTGACACTAACTGAACGTCAGTAGAACCGTTAGTAGCAATTAAAATCTTGCTTGCATTTGTTGGGTCTGCTGCGTTACTTGCTTGCCATGAAGCTGCTGTGCTTGTGCCATTAGGAACTGCATAGATGCCTGTTGCAGAGTTTGTAGTAGACGTTTGAAATAACGTTCTGCTATTAACTGTTGCGTTACTGAAATCACCTTGAAACTTAGATGCAGCATTAAGTATTGTAGATGATAATAAGCCTGTGCTTGGGTTAAATTGTAACTTAGTAGAGCTTACGTTTTCGCTAGTAATTGTGCCACTTGTTGCGCTAGTAAATGTTAAATAACGAGTAGCGTTAGTTGTTGTGTCATCTGTTAGCGTAATTCCTGTTACTGGTGCAGCCGCCCATGATGGAACACCACCTGCAAGCGTAAGAATGTAACCATTAGTACCTGCGGCAAGCATAGAAGTAGTGCCAGACGCTGTTTGATATGGAAGTGAACCATTAGCACCACCAGCAAGATTTGTCGCTGTGGTTGCGCTTGTAGCACTTGTTGCTGTAGCTGCATTGCCACCAATGGATAAACTAGATGCTGTGCCTGTTAAACCTGTACCTGCGCCAGTAAAGCTAGTAGATGTAAATACACCTGTTGACGGATTATATTGTAATTTGGTAGAACTTGTGTATTCAGTAGATAACGAACCGCTTGTTTGGTTAGCAAATAATGGATAACGAGTTCCTACAGTAGTTGTATCGTCAGTTACAGTTGCATAGCTTACAGGTGTTGCCCATGTAGGTGCGCCTGCGCCATTAGATTGTAAGAATTGACCTGTAGTGCCTGCTGAACTAATAGCTAAAGCAGATGCGCCAGAATATAAAATGCCACCAGCAACAGCAGTTAAGTTAGCGTTAGTACCACCACTTCCTAAAGATAACAATCCACCAAGCGTTACTGCACCTGTAGTTGTTGTGTTAGGTGTAAAGCCTGTAGTGCCTGCACTGAACGATAAAACGCCCGTATTAGCGATTGTAACAGCGGCAGAGCCATTAAAACTTGTGCCTGATAGTCCAGTACCAATTGTTAATGCGTTTGTCGTATTAGCTGTGATTGTAGCTGAACCACCTAAGCTAATAGAACTGCCATTAATCGTAATTGAACTGTTAGCTAATTGAGCGTTGGTAATCGTTCCGCTTAAATCTGTAGTTGGAATGGTTGCAGATGCAGTCATGGCTGTTGTGCCAGTACCTTTAACGTAACCCGTTAAACTAATTGCGCCTGTACCACCACTTGCTACACCTAAAGCTGTTGTTAATGAGATTGAGCCACCAGTAATTGCTACAGCGTTAGCATTTTGTGATGCCATTGTACCCAAGCCTGTAATATCAGAGCTTGGAATAGATGAAACTGTAGTAAATGCTGATGTGCCACTTGCTTTTAAATAGCCAGCAGTAAATGTTGTGGCACCAGAGCCACCATAAGCAACGCCTACAGTAGAAGCGTTCCATGTTCCTGCTGTTAATGTGCCAACACCTGTAATGCCTGTGTATGAACCACTTAATAAGCTAGATGCGAATGTTCCGCTAGTTACTTGACCTGCGCCAATAGCAATAGATTGTGCAGATAATGATGTTAATTGACCTTGAGCATTAACTGTTGCGCTTAATGTTTGACTTGCTGAACCATAAGATGCAGCAGTTACGCCTGTATTTGTAATAGAGAACTGATTGGCAGCTAATGTTAAGCCTGTTCCTGCTGTATAAGTAGAAACACCTGAGAATAATACCCAAGTAATTGGTGTGACGTTAATTGTTCCTGTGTCAGCAGATGTTGATACCCATGCGGTATTAGCTTGAGAACCATTTAAAACGACTGTGTAAGCACCAGGAACTTCAGTCCATACATCCATATCAGTTGCACGAGTCCAAGTGCTTGCTGACGCATTATAGATACCGTTATATTGAGTTGAGCCTTGATTTTTTACTAATACTCTATCACCAGCTAATGTAGTGTAACCATCAATGGTTTGTAAGCCTGATAGCGTAATGTTAGTTAAAGTTGCACATTTACACGCTTGTTTAGGGCCTAAACCTTGTGCGACTGTATCTACATAGAATTTGTTAGCAATATCTGTGTTGCCACTAGGTGTTGTTGTAACTTGACCTGTTGTAGATAGAATATTAGTAAAAACACCCGTTGAAGGTGTAGTTGCCCCAATAGTAGAGCTATTAATCGTACTATTAGTGATGTTTAATCCTGATTGATTAGGATTAATTGTTGCGTAGAATGGCTGACCCTGCCCGATAAAAGTATTAAAACTATTATCAAGATTGAATAATGCCTGAACAGGCAGAATATTCTGGTCTATGGTTTTAGCAGGGTCTGACATCCAATTTCCTAATTAGTACGCAATAGCATTAACTAAAATTACATCACCAGCAGACATATTAGCAGCCGCACCTGTTGTTACAGAGTAACTGGTAAATGTGACTGAAGTTGCTGTGCTTCCAGTTAATTGCAAGAACAAAGTGCTACCGCTTGTTACATCAGCAGCAAAAGCTAACCAACCATTAGGTGCAGTTGGTAAAGTAATTGTGCCATTAGCAGCACCGCCAGTACCTACAACAATTTTAAACACAAACGTGCTTACCGCAGAGATTGTTGGTGATGTACCAAAACCACTAGCAATAGTAGGCAATGTAGCTGTAGTAGCTACCAAATTGTTATTTAAAGATAAAGCTGTTGCATTTACTGTAACACCGCTAATAGGTGGAGAAAATAAAACACCACCTGGGCCTACTAACCCAACGCAAACACCACTTTCATTAAATTGTGCTTGAACTGGAACAATGTTAGTTGTTGAACTTGAAGCTACACCATTAAAATTTGCCATGATGTTTCTCCTAAGATTGGTCAGCACATGGTGTTACATAAAGTGTTGTCGTAGAGCCTGACGGACAAACAGCAGTCATGTAAAACGGTGTGGTTGGTACAGCAATAACGATTGGCACTTCCATCAATGGCGGCAACACAAAGCCTTCTTGTGCTGTTCCATCAGCAGCCCAAACAGCGGCAGGA
>TBL_comb47_HYPODRAFT_10005190_pt1 | contig 14631 bp, 11 predicted proteins | sample TroBogypolimnion_40_FD_10682 | JGI IMG/M metagenome (IMG submission 10682)
GCTCTGCGGCTGGCCCATGCCGTACTTCAGCGGTTAACAAGACAAAGCAACAGCTAAAGCCTCCATACAGCCGAAGGGCCCAGAGAGCCGGACCGCCGCCGAAATAAAAGCAACGGCGGCCTCAGGGTGGTGCTTTGCCTTGCGTCGGGGGACCAGACCATCAGGACGCGGGATGGCGGTCTGGAAAAAAGCAAGCTCCAGCGCCACCCACTCAATCCGTGGCCCTTTGCGAAACCGCTGGAGATGGGCCCCGACTCTTGACTTCGCCGGTCTCGGGCCTGTTTAATGAAGCCGGTTCACCATGGAACCGTCTGACTCTTATCATGAAGACTGAATCTCGCTCAACGTCCTGGCACCGAAGCGCGGGCCCACGCCGCTGCGCCCTGCTCCTGGCCGCGTCACTGGCGCAAATCCCCGTTCTACCCGTCACGGCTCAGGAGGCGACGGTCAAAGACGTGGAGGTGCCGGCGACGCCCGGCAACGCCGTCTATGTTTCCAACCGCGCACCGTTGGCCCCCAGCCCCTTCGTCAAGCTGCCGATCGGCAGTATCACCCCCCGGGGCTGGCTGCGGCATCAATTGGAGCTCGAGGCCGACGGTATGACCGGGCGGCTGGAGGAGATCTCCGAGTGGTGCAAGTTTGGAGACAGCGCCTGGGCCTCGGCCGACGGGAAAGGGAAATTTGGATGGGAAGAGCTGCCTTATTGGCTCAAAGGCTACGGCGATCTCGGTTATGTCCTCAAGGACGAGAAGATCACCAAAGAAGCCCGCCGGTGGATCGACGCCTCGCTGGCGAGCCAGGAGGCGGACGGCTATTTCGGCCCGCGGGCCAACAAGACCGGGCTCGACGGCCAGCCCGACCTCTGGCCGCACATGGTGATGCTCAACGTGATGCAGTCGTTCTTCGAGGCCACCCAGGACCCACGCGTGATCCCCTTCATGACGCGGTATTTGAGGTGGCTCAATACCCAACCGCCCGCGACCTTCGGCCGCGGCTATTGGCCGAAACTGCGCTTTGGCGACACGGTCGAATCCTCGTATTGGCTGTACAACCGCACGGGCGAACCGTGGTTGCTGGAGCTGGCCAAGAGGATCCATGAGAATATGGCCCGATGGGATTCCGGGGTGATCAACTGGCACAACGTTAACATCACCCAGGGTTTCCGCGAGCCCGGCGTTTATTTCATGCAGTCGCGCGACCCGAAGCACCTCCGCGCCGCCGTCAGCAATTATGAGACGGTGATGGGCCTCTACGGACAATTCCCCGGCGGCGGCTTTGCGGGCGACGAGAATTGCCGGCCCGGGTTCGGCGACCCCCGGCAGGGGTTCGAGACCTGCGGGATTGTCGAGTTCATGCATAGCTTCGAGATGCTCACCAAGATCTCGGGCGACCCGGTGTGGGCGGACCGTTGCGAGGAACTGGCCTTCAACTCGCTCCCCGCTTCGATGACGGCGGATGCCAAGTCGCTGCATTACCTCACCTGCGCCAACCAGGTCCAACTGGATGAAAAGAACAAAGCCCCCGCCATTCAGAACGGGGGCACCATGTTCTCCTACAGTCCGTATGGCGTCTATCGCTGCTGCCAGCACAACGTCTCCCACGGCCTGGCCCTATTACGCCGAGGAACTCTGGCTGGCCACCCCCGATCGGGGCCTCTGCGCGTCGCTTTACGCCCCCAGTGAGGTCACCGCCAAAGTCGGCGAGGGCGGGACTGTGACCCTGTCCGAGGAAACCCGGTACCCGTTCGACGGAGCCATCGAGCTGAAGGTGTCGGCCGCCGCGCTGGTGAAGTTTCCGCTTTACCTGCGCATCCCCCGATGGTGCGCCGCGCCTACGGCGGAGATCAACGGCCAACCGGTGAAGCTGGGCGCCCGACCGCTGACCTACGTCATGATTGAACGCGTCTGGAAAGCGGGCGACCGCCTGGCACTACGCCTGCCCATGCAAGTGTCTGTCCGCCATTGGGCCAAGAACCAAAACGCCGTGTCGGTCGATTACGGTCCCTTAACATTTTCGCTGAAGATCGGTGAAAAGTCCAAGCGCTATGGCGGTAGTGAGGCCTGGCCTGAGTTGGCCGTTTATCCCACGACGCCATGGAACTACGGGTTGGTGGTCGACGAGCAAGACCCCGCCAAGAGCTTTGAGATCGCCACCAAACCCGGCGAGATCGCGGGCCAACCCTTCACCCTGGACACCGCGCCGTTGGAACTGCGCGCCAAGGCGAAGAAGATCCCAGGCTGGAAACAAGACGCCCAGGGGCTCATCACCAAACTCCAAGCGAGCCCGATCAAATCCGACGAACCCCTCGAAACGGTCACCTTGGTCCCGATGGGCGCGGCGCGCCTGCGCCTCACTTCCTTCCCGGTGATCGGCGAAGGCGAGAGCGCGCACGAGTGGGTGGTTACCAAAATGCCCCCGGTCTCGGCGTCTCACTGCTTTGAGGGCGACTCCGTGGAAGCGATGATCGATGGTCTCGAGCCCAAGAATTCGAACGACCACTCGATTCCCCGGTTCACCTGGTGGGACCATCGCGGCAGCACCGAATGGGTGCAGTACTCCTTCCAGAAGCCGCGCTACATCTCGGCCACCCAGGTTTATTGGTTTGACGACACGGGGGAGGGCCAATGCCGCGTCCCCAAGTCCTGGAAGGTGCTATACCAGGACGGCACGCAATGGAAACCGGTCGAACCCACTGGCGCCAGCCAGGTGCAGAAAGATGTCTATAACCGGATGGATTTCAAGCCGGTCACGACTACCGCGCTGCGGGTCGAAGTTCAACTCCAGCCCGAGGGTTTCGGGCGGCATCCTGGAGTGGAAAGTCCTGGAGTAGCCTATGAAACACCATCATCCTCGTCTGACAATCCGAGTTCCGGTCTGCGCCCTCTGGCTGGCGCTGTCCTACCAGGCCGCTCTCGCCCAATGGCAACCCGCTGCCGGACCGCTGAAGACCCGATGGACGGCGGAGGTTTCCCCCGAAAACGCGCATCCCGAGTATCCCCGCCCGCAGATGGTCCGGCGCGATTGGATGAATCTAAACGGCCTCTGGGAGCTCGCCATCGCCCCCAAGGAAGCCGCCAAGCCGGAGGTCTTTCCCAAACAGATTCTGGTTCCTTTTCCGGTGGAATCCGCCCTCTCCGGGGTGATGCGCTCCGTTTCCGAGGCCGACCAATTATGGTATCGGCGTGTTTTCACCCTGCCTCGGGACTGGGCCGGCCGGCGCGTGCTGCTCCACTTTGGGGCGGTGGATTTCGAGGCGGGGGTGTGGGTGAACGGCCTGGAAATCGGCCGCCATCGTGGTGGCTATGACGGATTTTTCTTCGACGTCACGGATAGCTTGAAGGCCAACGGCACGAATGAGTTGATCGTCTCCGCGTACGACCCCACCGATGCCGGGACCCAACCCCGGGGCAAACAGGTCCGCAAGCCAGGGGGCATCTGGTACACCGCCACCAGCGGCATCTGGCAGACCGTCTGGCTGGAGCCGGTAGGAGCCGCCTATATCCAGGACCTCAAGATTACGCCCGACTTTGACCACGGGGCGGTCACCGTCCGCGCCACGACCCCGTTGCTGCTTGGGGAGTATGCCGTGGAGGTAAAGGTGCGCCATCGCGGGGCAGTGGTGGCCACGGTCTCGACCGTGGCCGGCCAAGAGGCTTACGTGAAAATTCCCCGCCCACAGCCCTGGAGCCCGGAGGACCCCTTCCTGTATGACCTCGAGGTCTCGCTCCGGCTCGGTTCCCACGCAATCGACCATGTGGAGAGCTATTTCGGCCTGCGCAAGATCTCCCTGGGCAAGGACGCCAAGGGGTTTACCCGGCTTTGTCTGAACAACCGGCCCTATTTTCAATTCGGCCCGCTGGATCAGGGCTTTTGGCCGGACGGGCTCTACACTGCCCCGACCGACGAAGCCCTCCGGTTCGACATCGAGATGACGCGGAAACTCGGTTTCAACCTGGCCCGCAAGCACGTGAAAATCGAGCCCGATCGCTGGTATTATTGGTGCGACAAACTCGGTCTGCTGGTCTGGCAGGACATGCCCAGCGGCGACAAGTACATCCGCGCCAACGCCGGGGACATCACGCGCTCGCCGGAATCCGCGGCTGAATTTGACACCGAGTTGGAGGCCCTCATCGCGGGACGCCGCAACCACCCCTGCATTGTCATGTGGGTGCCGTTCAACGAAGGCTGGGGCCAATCCGACACTGCCACCGTGGTCGAGCGGATCCGGAAGCTGGATCCTTCCCGGCTCGTCAACAACGCCAGCGGTTGGGCCGATCGCGGGGTGGGCGATGTGCATGACCTCCACAAGTATCCCGGCCCGGGCGCGCCCGATCCCGAGCCCGATCGTGCCTCCGTGCTGGGCGAGTTCGGTGGCTTGGGCCTCCCCTTGCCTGGCCACACCTGGCAGGCCCAAAAGAACTGGGGCTACCGCAGTTTCGCCACCCGGGACTCCCTGACCTTCGCCTACCTGGACCTGGTCTCAAAGCTCTTCCCGCTCATCACCGAAAAGGGCCTCTCGGCCGCCGTTTATACTCAGACCACCGATGTGGAGGTCGAAGTCAACGGGCTCATGACGTATGACCGCGAGTTGGTCAAAATGGACCTCGGGAGGGTGTCGGCCGCCAATCGCGGCAAACCGATCCCCCAATTCGGCCCCGTGCCCAAGCCCAGCCCGCAGCCGCCTCCTGGGAACTGACGCCCCTTCTCCAGACCCTTCGCGCTCCACCCACCCAATCCCGAGCTCGTGAAGTTTCTGGGATATGGTCCAAGACACCGTTATACAGTTCCCGCTCCGCGTCACACGCGGGGTGATTTCGAACTCCCTCATCCCAGCCTACATTCCGACGTTCTGTCCGCAGCCACCCAAGCCCTTATGATCCAAGTTTGTTCCCACTCCGCCGCAACCTCCTCCGCTCGCCCGGTGGCCCGCTGCCGAAAGCGAGCCGCCGGCTGGCTGCTCGGCCTGATCGGTGCGTTACCAACCCTGGCCGCGCCAGTTCCCGATTCCTTCTCCGTCCTCGATTTCGGCGCCAAGGGCGATGGGAAGGCCGACGACACGGCCGCCTTTCAGACAGCCCTGGATACCGCCGGCCACGCCGGGGGCGGGGTGGTTCTGGCCCCTCGGGGCAATTACTTCTTCGCCGGCCACCTCAAGGTGCCGGATGCGGTCACGCTCAAGGGGATCTGGGAATCGGTCCCGGCGCACGTCGGCATTCGCAACCCAGGCGCGGCCAAGCCCACGGACGATGGCACCACGTTCCTCGTGACGGAGAATCGGGACCAGGAGGACGGCGCGCCCTTTGTCACCCTGAACAACAACAGCACGCTCAAGGGGGTGGTTATCTATTATCCGGAACAAGACCCGGCCGAGGAGCCGAAGCCGTACCCGTGGACCATCGCCATGCGCGGCAAGAACCCGGCCGTGCTCTCGGTCGAATTGCTCAATCCCTACAACGGGATCGATGCCTCGCGCAACGAGCGGCACTTGATCCGCGACGTCCAGGGCCAGCCCCTGCGCCGCGGCATCTTCGTGGATTCCATCTACGACATCGGGCGCATCGAGGACGTGCATTTCAACCCGTGGTGGAGCATGAAGCCGCGCCTCTTCGCCTGGCAGCAGCAGCATGGCGAGGCCTTCATCTTTGGCCGGAGCGACTGGCAATATGTCTTCAACACCTTTTGTTTCGGCTACAACATCGGCTACAAATTCGCCCAAACCAAGGCGGGCGTCTGCAACGGCAACTTCCTCGGGATCGGCGCCGACGATTGCTTCACCGCCGTGGTCGTCGAAAACTCGGCTCCGTTCGGGATTCTCATCTCCAACGGGGAGTTTGTCTCGTTTCACGGTCCGGACCCGACGATGGTGCAGGTGGGGACCAACCACACGGGGGTGGTGCGATTTTTGAACTGCGCCTTTTGGGGCCCCTGCAACCAAATCGCATCCATTGCCGGGCGTGGCACGGTCGGTTTTAGCGATTGCACCTTCGTCCAATGGGACCACCAACGCGAAGGCCGCCACGCCATCCAGGCCGCCTCCGGCACCCTCCTGGTTCGCGGCTGCGATTTCCGGGAAGACAAACCGCAAATTGAACTCGGAGAAGGAGTCCGCCGCGCCGTGATTTCCGACAACCTGTTCAAAGACAAAACCCGCGTCACCAACCGAAGCAAGGTGACCCTCAAGCTGGAGGGCGCGGGCGGCGAGTAGAGTTCGGTCCGAGCCAAGGCTCGGTTTGACATCTGATTCATCTGAGACTATTAATTGTCTCAGATGAGCACTATCATAGCCAAATTGAAACCGGCCCGGAAAGCTGAGCTAGCGAGCAAAGGCCCGATGGGGGCGGCCTTAAAGCCGACGGTTTCGTTTGCCGGCGTGGTGAGCGCCCAAATTCGCGGCCCGGAGTTCGGGCGCCCCGCCAGCGAACTATCTCCGGGTGAATTGATCGATGCCATCCGCCTCGGCCTCCCGGTGGAGGAGTTGGACGTGTTGCAGAACAGCCTGGGTATGCCTATGGACAAGCTTACCCCCAGGCTCGGCATGTCCAAAGCCACCCTGCACCGTCGCAAAGCCCGGGGACGGCTGGGTCCGGCAGAATCCGACCGCGTGGTACGCTATGCGCGGCTCATGGGGAAGGCGGTCGAGGTGATGGAAGGGATGGAACCGGCCCGGCGCTGGCTGAGTTCGCCTCAGTTCGGCTTGGGGGGCGCCGTACCGCTCGACTACGCGGAAACCGAAGTCGGCGCCAGGGAGGTGGAAGACCTGCTCGGACGCATCGAATACGGAGTTTATTCGTGATGTTGGAGGCGTGGCGATTGGTGAAGGCGGAGCACGCCGCCGCCGCTTTCTCCGGTGAAGGGGCCGCCAAGACTGGGGGCCGCTGGAATTCGCGAGGAGTGGCGGTCGTCTATGCCAGTGCGACTCGCTCGTTGGCGGCCTTGGAGACACTGGTTCACCTGAACCCGCCCATGAAGTTCCGCTATCAGCTCATCCGCGCCGACTTCAATGAAACTCTGGTGGAATGGCTGAACCTCGCAGCGTTGCCAGCCGACTGGAACCTGGAACCACCCCCTCGTATTACCCGCATGCTGGGTGACAACTGGGTGCGCGCCTCGCGCTCCGCCGTCCTGGCGGTACCGAGCGTCATTATGCCAGAGGAAACCAACTACGTTCTCAATCCAGCCCATCCCGATTTCGGACAAATCGCCATCGGCAAACCTGCCAAATTTGCCTTCGACCCACGTCTTCTGGTGTAAGTTCCAACTTCAGGCAGGGGCGCGGCCGCGACTACGAAGCCCACCCCTTCCGCAGGGCGTAATAGACTTCGTTCCAGTTCAATTCCTGTTTGAACTGGCGCACGTTGGTCTGGTCATCGATCACGAGCAGTTCCAAACCGGCGATGGCGGCGAAATCTTCCAGCATTTCTGTGGTGACGGCCTGGCTGAAGCCGGCATGATGCGCACCGCCGGCATAAATCCAGGCCGCCGCTGCAGTCGCGAGGTCAGGCTTCGGAATCCACACGGCCCGCGCCACGGGCAGTTTGGGCAAGGGCTTCGGGGGAGGCACCACTTCCACTTCGTTGACGACCAACCGGAACCGGTTGCCCATATCCATGATCGAAGCATTCAAGGCCCGACCCGCTGTGGTGTCGAACACCAGTCGAACCGGGTCCGCCTTGCCGCCAATGCCGAGCGGATGCACTTCGAGCGACGGCTTCTTGCTGGCGATGCTCGGACAAATCTCCAGCATGTGGGCCCCGAGCACCACCGCGCCCTTGGGATTCAAGTGGTAAGTGTAATCCTCCATGAAGGAGGTGCCGCCCTTGAGCCCCACGGCCATGATCTTCATCGCCCGCACTAGGGCGCAGGTTTTCCAATCGCCCTCCGCCCCGAAGCCATAGCCCTCGGCCATGAGCCGCTGCACCGCCAGGCCGGGCAACTGCTCAAAGCCGTGCAGGTCCTCGAACGAGGTCGTGAATCCTTTGAAACCGCCCTCGGTAAGAAAGGCGCGAATCCCCGCCTCGATGCGGGCGCCCTCGCGCAGTGAACGCCGGGCCGCCCCGGTCTTGCGCAAGCCCGGGGCTAGGGTGTAGGCAGCCTCGTACTCGGCCACCACCTGGTCGATCTCCGGCTCGGTAATGGCCTGTACTCGTTTGGCCAGGTCGCCGACCCCGTAGCCATTGACAGAATAGCCAAACTGAATCTGCGCGGCCACCTTGTCGCCCTCGGTCACGGCGACCTCGCGCATGTTGTCGCCGAAACGGCAGAACTTGCCCCCCTGCCAATCGTGCCAGGCCGCCGCTGCCCGGCACCACGCCCCCAACTTCTCCTGAACGACCGGGTCCTGCCAAAAGCCCACGACCACCTTCCGGTCAATCCGCATCCGGCTCATGATAAACCCATGCTCCCGGTCGCCGTGCGCCGCCTGGTTCAGGTTCATGAAGTCCATGTCAATCGAGGCCCAGGGGATGTCCCGATTATGCTGGGTGTGCAAATGGGCCAGCGGCTTGCTCAGCAACTTCAACCCGTTGATCCACATCTTGGACGGTGAGAAGGTATGGCACCAGGTAATGAGGCCGATGCACTGATCACTGTGGTTGGCCGCCTGGCAGAGCGCCGTGGCGTCCGCCGGGCTGATGACCACCGGTTTGAATATCACGGAGACCGGAAAGGCCGAGGCGGCATGGAACGTCCGCGCGATCTCCTGGGAATGCGCGGCCACCTGCGCCAGCGTCTCGGGACCGTACAGATGCTGGCTGCCAGTCACAAACCAAACTTCGAGTTGCTTCAAGTTTTTCATGCGTCGCGGATTATTACAGACGAGGTGGGCCCACGCCAGTACGAATTTCTTAACAAAGAAAAGAAAAGATCATGCCCTCCCGATGCGGCGCGCCCAAAGGGGTTTGCACGGCCGTCATTCGAGGTTACTCGCCCTTGGGCGAGACCAACCGAAGGACATCCCGCGCGCTGACCGCCTCATGGAAGATGATCATCGTGGGGCCGGGGGTTGGGGTGTCCTGATCGGCGCTGTCTTTTTCTTCGCTCATGGTCGCGATGGTGGAGACGTGGCCGATGGCGTTCCCGCAGTCGTCCAGCACGGCGGACCCGCTCGAGCCCGGCGCCCAATCCGTCCCCACATCGATCCGGGTTGGGGCATAGTTGGCGGAGGAAGGCGCGGTGACGCGCCGCCGCCCTGGAAACTGATAAAACCGGTTGACGATGTTTTGGCTGAAAAAGCCGCGATGGTCGAGGGGATCGCTGTAACAGTAGGCGGTATCGCCCGGGTACACGTTGGTACTGAGCGCCAAGGGCGCGAACAGCGTTCCCGACACCCGCAGAATGCAGACGTCGCTATACTTGTTGGCCGCCAGCACTTCCGTCACCGGAAACACCGTGCCCTCCTCGTCGGCGGCCACCAGGCAACCGTCTCGGATCTCCTTGCGGGGTTGCACCACGTGATAGCAGGTGGCCACCGCCCCATCACTCGTCAGGGCGTAACCGCCGGCGAGGTTGATATGCCATTGTTCGCACTTGTTGCACAGATACGACCAGCCCACCCGGAGATGGCTCCGCCGGGCCAGAATACAGATCTCGCGCGGCGTCAGTTTCTTCGAGTTCGGCGGGGGCAGGATCAACTGGCAGGACTCCCGTTTCAACTGGTTGGTCGCGGCGGCCAAATGCACCGCCTTGCTGTCGGCATAAAGCCCCTTGGCCGCGGCGCACAGATCCACATCCGCGTCGGTTTGCTTGCGCCCCTGTTGATAGATGGGCACGGTGGGGGCCTGGCCGGCGGAATCAAAAACGACGCCCAGCAGCAAGCCAACCAGGACCGCACCAAAACCCCAGGGCGCAACGACACAAAGCCAGCCACGCCCCAGCCAATGCTCGGTGGGCCTCCGCCGTGGCGCGCGCGGTTGAGAGGGTCTGGCAATCACAGTCAATCGCCTTTGCATGGACCGAAGTGGCCGTCCTGTCAACTGTGAACCGCGATCTGGTGGTTTACAAGCGCCCGGCGCCCAGCTATAACGACAGCCTATGCATGCTCGCAAACTCATGGCTCTGACCCTCCTCTGCGCCCTGCCGACCTATGCGGCCGACAGCAAAATCATCGCCCCCGGCGAAAAACTGCAACTCCTGGCCAGCGGTTTCGCCTTCACCGAAGGACCGGCCTGTGACCGCGATGGCAACATCTTCTTCACCGACCAGCCTAACGACTGCCTTCACGAATGGAGCGTCGACGGCAAGCTCTCCACGTTCATGAAACCCTGTGGGCGGGCCAACGGGCTCTGTTTCGATGCGCAGGGCGACCTCTGGGCCTGCGCCGATGAGAAAAACGAACTGTGGCGCATCAGCCCGGACAAGAAAGTCACCGTGGTCGTCAAAGACTATCAGGGCAAACTGCTCAACGGTCCCAACGATGTCTGGATCCGCCCCGACGGCGGCCTCTACTTCACCGACCCCTACTACCATCGGCCTTATTGGAAACGGGGCGAAAAGGAGCTTGGCGAACACGTCTATTTTCTGGCGGCGGACCACAAAACCCTCACCCGGGTGGTGGACGACATGAAGCAACCCAACGGCATCATCGGCACGCCGGATGGTAAAACCCTCTACGTCGCCGACATCGGCGCCCGGAAGACGTGGCGTTACAGCATCCAGCCCGAGGGCACACTGACGGACAAAAAGCTCTTCTGCGAGCCGGGGTCTGACGGCATGACCATTGATGACCAGGGCAACGTCTATATCACCGGCCAGGGCGTTACCGTGTTCGATCCCTCCGGGCAGAAGATCGAGCACATCGACGTGGCCGAAAACTGGACCGGGAATATCTGCTTCGGCGGGAAAGACCGCCAGACCCTCTTCATCACCGCCAGCAAGGGCATCTATGGTCTGCGCATGAAGGTCAAAGGGGTCGGTAGCCAATAGCCGCGGACATCCTGAACCGATGAAACCAGACTGAGCCTGGTTTCCCCTCGACGCGGTATTCCCCTAGGCAAGTTCGAGGGCGGCGGGGTGCTGTTTCCTCTCCCCCAGTTCCCCGTTTTCCAGCCACCGTTCCCGGCATTTTTTCTTCCGGAGCAAACCGGTTCCTTTTTTCGTCTAAGAAACAAGGCCGCCCGGTGTCAATCAGGGTAAGACTTGAACACATTGTTCTTATGCCAGCGCCGATAACCGGCCGGGACGGCTGAATGAACCGGGCCAATCAAAGCGATTCGCCAAGTGTGGCCGTGATGCGACCAGACCAAGCCAGCACCGAGCCGAGCGGTGGGGAGACGATCGAGGAGCTGTTCTCAGCCCTCGAGTCGCTCCTCCTGCTCTACGCCCTGCGGTTGGTCGGCGAGAGAGGCGCGGCGGAGGACATGGTTCAGGAAGCGTTCATGCGACTCTATGCCCAATTTGACCAGGTACGCACGCCACGGCGGTGGCTCTACCGCACCGTGCATAACCTGTCTTTGAACCACCAGCGCGCCGCCGGCCGAACCGTTCCGCTCCGCACCGAGACCGACGACGGCGAAGCGCTCCCCACCGACCCCACTGACCCACAACCCCTCCCCGACGAACAGATCGTTCGCTGGGAAGGCATCGGGCTCGTCCGCCTCAGCCTCGAAACCCTGGACGAGCGCAGTCGCGAGCTCATCCGGCTTAAATTCAACGACGGTCTGTCGTATAAAGAAATCAGCGCCCACACCGGCCTGACCACGGGTCATGTGGGCTACCTGCTGCATCATGCCCTGAAGGCCATTGCCAGTGAGTTGGCCAAGAACGGAGTTGTTCCATGAATTTTGAACCGCCGCAAAACCCGTCGGATGAGTTGGAGGCCAAGCTCACGGCATTGCTCCTCGGTGAACTCCCGCCTGAGGAGGCGAAGGCCCTTGCGGAGGCCATCCGCCGCGATGAGCGCCTCGGCCGGCTTTACGCCCGGCTCAAGCTGACGATCAACCTCGTCCGCGAAACCGCCGCCAGGCCCGCTGCACAGACCGAACCGCCACCCGAGTCCCTCAAGCTCAGCCACGCCCGGCGAGAACAATTGCTCGCACAGTTTAAGACCGTCACCCCCAGGGAATTCCGGTTCGCGCCCTGGGCTCGGGAATGGGCTGTGCCCGCCGCGGTCGCCGCTGGGTTTGTCGTGTTGCTGGCGGTGGGAATGAGCCTCGTCGCGCCACGTCTGGCCGGGAGGAGCAGCACCAGGGCGCTGGCAACGTCCGTGGTGGCGAAGGAAAGAGCCACTGAACTGGCCACCCGAGGTCTCAAGTTCGGGACCTGGGCCTTGCAGGAGGCCGATCGGTATCCAATGCAGCCCGACAGTGCCGCCGACAAAACCTTACAGGAGGTCAATCGGTCCTCAATGCAGCCCGGCCCAGTACCAACCCCGCCCGCTGGCTCAGGCTCGTTATCCGATACCGAATCGATTGAAACCGGTCGGGTGGTCTTCACGAACTCTTCCGCTGCGGCCAGCGATTCCCTGGCCCGAAATGGCGGAGGGAATAAGACGGTTTCCAGCCCGCCGGATCCCCTCCCCACCAGCGTACGCCACGAGGAGGTCGATGCCTTCGCCCTCAAGAACGCCGACCCACAGGAGGTGCAGCAGGCCCTGGCCGACCTTTTCAATCGAAACACGCGATCGGCCTCCAGCGCCAATCGCAGCCAGTCCGCGCTCGACTCAGGCCCCCCCCTGACCACTCGCGCCATGCAGAACACCACCAGCGACGGCCGACTCGTCGCCGGGATCCGTGGCGGCCTCGAAGGCGGAAACAACTGGCAGTCCCCGGCAAAGCCGGAAGCGTCCGTACCGCCGGCCGCAGCCCCCACCCCCGCAGCGGAGGAACCGAAAGTCCCCCTGGTGTTAAGGCTCCCCGCAGCCGCCTTCAAGGGAACGCCGAAGGATTTCTCCTTCGGCCTTTCCCCGGCACTAACGCCTCAGACCACGCCAGGGACTTCCGAAGCCGCCGCCAAGCCCTCGGTGGCACCACCGTCCGCCACGGCCCCCCAGAATGTGGAACTAGCGTATACTTTTGCCTCTCCGACCGCGGCCGGGGAGAAACTCGCAGAAGCGGCTACTCCGCCGAGGCCGGCTGAATTGTCTGCCACCGTGGCTGGCGATAGCACAGCCTCCGCCCCCCGCTCGTATCCCAACTCCGGCACCGTGGGAGACGCCTATTTCACCCTCGATCCCCAATCACGGCGGGTAGTGACGATCGCCGACGCGGACACGTCCAAACACATCAGCCAAGTCCTCAGCAACCTGAGTGGAAGCTCTCAGGGGAATGCCGCCATCGATGTCAACGGGGTCGCGGACGGCCCTAAGAATGTCGACGACAAGGCAAGGCTGGTCTTCCGCAAGAAGTCGCCATCCGGTTCACCGTCGCCAACGGCCGGAACGGTAATCACGCTAGGTGAGGCTGAGCAACCGGTCAGTGAGCAAGGAACGCCGCCCACGGCACCCGCAGCGGGCGGGGGGGCGTTTTTTAATTCGTTCGGCGGGGGTGGCTTTGGCGGCGGCGGCGGGGGTGGCAATCCTAGCCCGCAGCGCCAAGCCTTGGCCAAGGGCGAAACCGCGAAGAAACCCCAACTCTCCGCCGAACACCTGGATGGTTCCTACGATGACGTCGGCGTGCTGGTGCAGGTCCCCGCGAACCCAGCCGAGACCGCACAGGCAGGAAAAGGGCTTCTGGCTTGGGGGAACACTTCACGGGAGGGGATGGTCCAAGCCACGCCAAACCTCGGCGACGTGCCAATCCTGGGACGGCTCTTTCGGGCCCGAGAAGGTGAGCCACAGGACCGCGTCGGAGGCCCACCGGCGGCCGAGGAGGGGAAGCTCTTGCTGAACGGTATCACCAGCCTTGAGCGCGACAAGCGGACGCTATTGCGGAACTCATCGCCGGGGAATCCTCCGGTGTCGCAGGCCGGTGTGCCAGCCGACCAAGGCACCACCGCTCCATCCGGAGCGGCCGTTTACAGCCTCAACACGGCCGGATACCTCAGCCCCGGGGTGACCAACAGCCTGAGTTTACTCGCCGATCAACGGGAGGCCCATGGCTCGAATCCCGTGGCTTCCAACGATTTCGCCGACACGTCTCGGCCGCTCTCAACCGCCCCTAGCGGCGACTCTTACGACCGCTATAACTATTACCGTTGGCAGGATCAGTCTGGAACTGACGCAGGTACCGGAACGGCCAGGATCAACTCCGACGCCAACCACGCACCCATCACTGGGGCGGGCCAGCCGGTGACCAGCTTTTCTCTGGTTGAACCTGAGGTGGTCGGTGGTCGGGGAAAGCCCTCCGCCGCGGCCGCCGGCAGACCGGAGCCCGCGGCGATTGGCCAGCCGGCAGACACCCGCGAAGCCTTCGCGCGACGGTACGGGATGAGCAGCCGTGGCCCAACCGCCGGAACGCCGGCCCAGTTGGGGACAGACACAAAACCAGCGCCCGCGCAGGCCATCGCCATGGCGGAAAAGCAGCTCGCGGCTGAGACCATCGACCAACTCCTCCCCAAGACCTCGATGGTCGAAATCCTCGATAAGGCTGTGCCGCCAGCGGAGCCCCCTGGGTTGGTAGAACGTCTGCGCCGGACACTTGGCGGAAAAGTCCAAAGCACCGCCCGCATCAGGCTCGATCGAGATGAACCGCCAACGGC
>TBL_comb47_HYPODRAFT_10005194_pt1 | contig 14626 bp, 13 predicted proteins | sample TroBogypolimnion_40_FD_10682 | JGI IMG/M metagenome (IMG submission 10682)
GTTGTTCTTGTGTCGATTATTTGTTAACATCACTTACAATCGCTACAAGCACTCACACAAATTATTTTGATCATATTTTTAAAGAGCGTGGAACCGAAGCCCCGTTGAGTCGACCTATTATACAGAACCGAATCAGCTTGTCAACACCTTGTCGACTTTAATTTTTCAACCTAGAGCCAAGAAAACAAACCCTAGCTCCAAGTAGCCGACCATTATAACAACCTCAGCCAACTTGTCAAACTTCCCTTCAAAACTAATCCTGCTTCCCGCCCTTTCGAAACAACCTAACCCCGAAAGAACTGCGTATTATACAGACCACCACCTTGCCGTCAATATATTTCTTTATACAAAATTTAGATTCAACCAATAATTGCAATTTATTTTTAACAGGAAAGAAAGTGGCTAGCTGATATATTTTAGGGCTTTTAACAAGAACTTATTAAAAGCCCAACCCAATTACTTTGCTGGCAAATCATAAAAGTGACGCCATTACTTCCTTTATTAACGCCACCTAAAAACTAAATTAACAAGACATAAGCTTGCTAATTAATCAGCACCTCACCTCACAAGACAACCATCTTACTGATTTATTATTTATATATTTTTGAATGCCTTGATCAAATTGCGAAGTACGAGACTTATAGACAGGAATTATAATTTATATAAGATATCATTATCCTTATCTTCTTTAGATTTTCCTTTACGATTATCTTGATCAACCCTCTCCCTTCCAAATTTAGTAATCATCTCTTCCCAACTTGAATAACCTTCATATCCTTTGAAACCAGATTGCTTTCTTTGCTGATATATTTCTTTACCTAATGAAATAATTTCACTGGGCTTTTTTCCATCAACCACCGACAGAAAGTCTTTATCATCTTTCTTTGCATCCCTGATTGTCCAAAAAGCAACCTCAAACTCAATACGAGTATCTGCGGACAAGCGATTTTTTAACGCCTTTACTGATCGATAGGCTGTTTTTGTATTATGTCCATTTATTTCCTCTCCCTTGCTGCAAGCCATTAATGTCGCGCAACTTATAATTAGTAATATTGCAGGTAGTTTTTTCATAAAGATAACCTCGAAGCTGTCAGTAGATTCATGTTATGGTATTTGTAACACCGGATCATTAAACAAAGTAAAATGATCAGCTATTATAACCTTGAGCCATGTTTATATGCTGGAATTTATTCAATTATTAAATCATCGCTACCTTACTATTTTAAATCAATCTAGCAACGGCGATTATAAGATTAAATACCAGAAGCGCATTGAACAACTACTTTTAACCGAGGCTTTCATACGTAAAGGGCGACTCATTAATACCCTATCTAAGCAGCCACTTCATATTGCTCTTTTGGGACCGACTCAGGCAGGAAAAAGCACCATAACCAATTTACTTTTAAATACTGAGTGCGCTGAAGTTAGTCCACTAGCAAGCTATACTACCCAGCCTCACGGCTTTTGCTTTGATATAAACATTGATGCATCCAACGGACTAAAACAATATTTTGGTCGCTTCCAACAACTACAACCATTAGAAACTTCCAGAGATCGCTATGACTGCTACAAACTCAATGAAGCTACCTCCACTTCGCATTTATTACCTAGCTGTATACTTTGGGACACCCCCGACTTTGATTCTATAGATTCCGCAATCTACCGGGAGGGTGTTTTAAGAACTGCCGCTTTGGCTGACATTATTATTTTAGTTGTAAGCAAAGAAAAATATGCAGACCAATCCGTATGGGACATGGTAAGTATGCTTGAATCTCTAAATCAACCTACGATCATTTGCTTAAATAAGTTGAGTGAAGATACCGAAGAACTATTAATCGATTCTTTAAAACAAAAATGGTTAACTGCCAGATCAGATAAATTCCCAGAAGTTGTCCCCTTAACTTATCAAAAACAAACTGGATTACCTGTCTGGCCTAAATCACAACAAACCATTCTTATTGACTTAGCTTGCAAAACCAATCACCAATTTCACTCTCAATTAGAGCAAGAGCTTATAAAAAAATATTGGCAAAACTGGTTAGAACCTATTATTGCCGAACATAAAGCCCTAAGTGATTGGAAAGAATTAGTTGAAACCAATATAATCAAAGCAATAGAAAACTATCAACGTGATTATCTAAACCATCCACTTCATTACGACGCTTTTCATAAATCCTTAGCAGAATTGCTTAATTTGCTTGAAATACCTGGATTTTCAAGAGCACTAACAGGAGTTCGCAAAGCAATTACTTGGCCTGCAAAACAAATAATGAAATTAGGGCGAACAAAGCCAACTACACCACACCCTAATCAGGAATTAATTTTATTAAACCAGCTTGCTGAACATGTATTAATCGATCTCGCTGATAAGTTGCTTGATAACGCCGACCAGCCCTACCAAAGACTTTGGTTCAAAGAACTCAGCCGCTTACTACGTAACCAAAAGCAACAAATTCTTACTGACTTTTCTACCGCCGCATCGTCTTATCATATTATATTTCAACAAGATATTAATAAAGCCGCACAAAATCTCTATTTAAAACTAAATGAACAGCCTTTGTTATTAAATAGCTTGCGTGCAACGCGTGCCACTGCAGATGCCGCAGCCATTGCCCTGACTCTACACATGGGCGGCATAGGTATTCATGATTTTATTTTTGCACCTGCAATACTCGCTGTTAATTCCTTGCTAGCAGAGAGTGCATTAGGTAGCTATATGCAAAAAAGTGAACGCGCCTTAAAAACTCATCAATATAATACTGTAAAACAAGATCTCTTTATCAACTGCATTAGCTTAAAATTACTTGCTCTGCCAGAACTATTATCAACTACAAACCATTTCAACATATCAACTACACAGCTACAATCCGCAGCAAATAAACTGACTAAAACAAAGCATGGACTACGATTACTCTAAATTAGTTGAACAAACCCAGTACTGGACTCAGCAAGCACAACTATCAAACTGGATTGATGACAATCTTTCCAAGCAGATCAACTTGTTCGAAACCCAAACATCAGCAACTCTATTTTTAACTGAGACCCCAGGGCTTTCAAGACCACTTATTGCAGCTTTTATAGGCGGCACTGGCGTAGGTAAAAGCTCATTACTTAATCGACTAGCTGGCAAAGCTATCGCTAAAGCTGGCGTGGTACGCCCCACATCACGAGAAGTCACTTTATACCATCACCATTACATCACTATTCAACAACTACCAAAATCACTAGCACTTGATGAAACGACTATTTGTCAACATGATGATGATTCAAAGAAGAATATTGTTTGGATTGATATGCCTGACTTTGACAGCACCGAATCCAACAATAAGAAATTAGTTCAACAATGGCTCCCTCATATCGACGTGCTTATTTATGTAGTAAGTCCCGAACGTTACAAGGATCAAAAGGCTTGGCAATTATTACTTTCTGAAGGCACTCAACATGCTTGGCTATTTGCCTTCAATCAATGGGATAAAGGTCAAAATGAACAATTTGATGACTTTACTCAACAAATTCATAAGGCAGGTTTTGTAACACCAATCATCTTCAAAACTACCTGTACAACCGAGCTACACTCTGACGAGTTTTCTGCCCTAGAAGCCACTCTAAATTCTCTATCAACTTCCCACATAGTTAAGCAACTTGAAGATCATAGCACCCATATCCGTAAACTTGACTTAGAGCACAAACTAATTTCTGTTAAAAATTCAATGGGCTCCATTCTGACTGCTCAACAAATCCCTGAACTTTGGCTTAAACAATGGCTGCTTACTAAAAAAACACTTCAAGAAGGACTTGCTTGGCCCATTCAAAACCTTGCAACCTATTCAGCTGAACACGCTTCCGATATACTTTCCCCTCAAAGCAATGTTTTTTCTTCACTTTGGGACAACTGGGCTCAAAGTCGTTTTGACGATGCTCTCACTGAATTTATTGTTTCTATAGATCAATTAGAAATACCCGTTACTCCCTTTAAGCGACAACTTCATTCAATGAGAGAAGATGTAGCCACCATCGTACAAACACAAACCGAATTAGCCACTCGACACGCATTAATCAATCCAGGTAATTTAATACATCGCAACTTTCTAAAAGGCATGCGTTTATGTGAACTGATATTGCCATTAATGGCTATGGCTTGGGTAGCTTACAAAGTACTAATTAGCTATTACACTAGCAATCTAATAGATAATCACTATCTAGGCATTGATTTTGCTGTACATAGTGGATTATTAATCGCATTAACTTGGCTCATACCTTTTTTTATTCTAAAAAAGGCACAACCTTCTTTAAAAAATAGTGCATTAAAAGGTCTTAATAAAGGATTACAAAGTGCATTTAAGCAAATAGATAATGAAATCACATTACGCATTTCATCTACCTTGCAAGAACATAAAAAGCAGCTTGATGAGATTTCTGTACTGATTGAGCATTGCAGATCAAACGAAATCGACCACAACTTATCGATAACTTCCAACGACAGTTCCTTAACAAGAATGCTGATGAAATAAATATTTTCGAATTGTTAAACTCCTCATAATTACCTAATAAGCAACTCTTTACAAAAAATATGCTTCAATATTACATAATTTGGTTTCCTGATTGAAGACTTAGGGATACCATTAGCCGCGTGTGTTTGGGAATACATAAAAACAATCATCCCTGTTAAACACCCTCTAACAAAAACCTTTAATCGAGACGCCTTCATGGAAACTTACCTACCTCTTTTCAAAACTTTATTTGCCGATTGGGTGCAATTAACAATTAACGACCCCTTATATGCAGCCGCACTTGCATTCATCGCCTGGATAGTAACAGCAAGTCTTTATAGTATAAAAATTGCTTTTATAAATAAAAAGTCGACTGCCAGAGAAAATGCTCGAATTGATGCCATCACTCAACTTAACGATGCACAATTAAAATTAAAGGACGTTGAACAACAACTCATTGAGAGCGCTGAACAACTTAAAAAAGACCAAGAATGGGCTCAAAAAGAAACACAACGTGCGTCAGAATTTGAAAATCTACTTAAAGATCGCAACAAACAAATAGCCACTCATATTCAATCTTTTTCAACTAGCTTTGATCTTGGTGAACGTCCATTACCGATCACTGAAGATCTAAAAGCAGAGAGCATATGGCAGCAATTTGATAGAGCTATCAACTTATTCATAACTCGATTTCGCAGTGAACAGCAAGCCAAAACAGAATTACAAACAGCTCTTCATACTGAAACACTAAAAAGCACAGAAAATGAAGCTGTTATATCGACATTACAAGCAGGCATAGCCGCACAAACTATTAAAATATCTAACCTAGAATTACTCCTAGAAGAACAAAAAAACACATTCCAGCAACAACAAGAACACGCACAGCTTTTATTAAATCAAAGTTTGGCTAATAAACCTGCAGAAGTCGTTCATAACAATATACAACCCCAAACCAACATTGATTTAGTTAATAACCAAACCTCTGTTAATGAGGTCGCAGAAATTGCCTCTGAAACTATTACTCCCATTGAGCCTATTATCGAAATCCAATCTACACCCACTAAAACAGTAACTACTGAATCAATACCAAACACTGTAATCAACGAGCTACCACCCGTTAAATCCTCCAAAGATCAACTAGGAAAACTTAAGGGACTTTTTGGAAAGAAAAAATCTACTGTTAGCTCACCTGAATTGCCTAAAGATCAACAAGCTAATGCAATTCCAGTTGAGTCCATTCGCGAAACCATATCAACACCCATAGAAACGGCTACGACCGAATCAACATCAAGCCCAGAAACCACAGAACAGCCCCCTATTAAATCTTCCAAAGACCAAGTAAGGAAACTCAAGAGCCTTTTTGGGAAAGCTTCGAATAAAACAACTACCCCTGTTGAAATCACCAGAGATCAACATGTTGATGTCATTATTGAACAGCCACCAGTAGAAGTAGTAATAGCGCCAGAACCAGTCACTATTAAGCCTTCCAAAAGCCCACTTAAAAAAATGAAATACTATTTTGGTGAAGCAAAACAAAACCCAGAAGTAGAAGCAGATATTGATGTAGCGCCTTTGGAACCCCTTGTAATAGAACCAGAGTCTATTAGCTCAGATAAATTTTCGTTTAGTAAACTTAAAAGCATCATTAGTAAATTGCCATAAGCTTTGTTGGGTAAGGCGCATTCGCGACAGCAATCCACCACACATTCGCAGACTTGAAGGCAATCAAACAAAAAACTCACTAATAAGCATGTAAGTTAAAGTCAGTTTATCGCTCCGTTTGAGGTGGATTGCTGTCGCGAATCCACCCTACGCGAATATTCCGTACAGATTAAACCGCCGTACGGCCGTATGGTTATTTAAAAATGTAAAAGTCACGCTATCAAAAGCCGCTGAATTAGCCGCAATGGATATTTATACATTCATAGCAGAATGCAAAAAAAATGAAGTCCCTGTTATGAATATGACCTAGCAAGAATTGCTTGAAGAATTATCGAGCATGAACGCACTATGATTTTAGTTGCAGATTGTTCCGCTTTAATGGCCTTATCTATCTGCAACCGCTTAGAAATTTTATAACAGATTTTTGGTCAAGTTCTCGTGCCATACGATATAGTGGTGGGCGATAAGCCTTGCCCAACCCATTTACCTTAAATCAACCCTAAATACTAAATCGAGTCTAGATTATGAACACACACCTTTTACAGCAAGCCCGTGTACTCAACATTGACGAGCAGATCGAACTAGTTGAAGCTATATGGGACGGTATCGTTAGTCATGGTGACGCGCCATCGTTGACCGAAGCGCAAAAAAAGGAACTTGACCATCGTCTCGCAGACTACCTTGTTAACCCAAATGATGTGGTTCCCTGGAGTGAAGTAAAGGCAGCTGCTCTTGCCAAAATCAGGCAATGAGCCTGTTTGTAACGTTTCATCGTGCCGCCAGTGCAGAATTCATCGAAGCAAGTGTTTAGTATGATGACAAGCGAACGGGTCTTGCTCTTGAGTTCATGACTGAAATTGAACGTTGCGTGTCGTTAACATCTAAACAGCCCCTCCAGTTTGCTATTGTTCGCGAGGACATTCGGCGTATTGTTGCCAATCGTTTCCCGTACAATGTTTATTTTCGTGCAGAAAAGCATCGCAGCGTTGTTCTGGCGGTATTTCATGGTAGTAGAGATCCCGCTATTTGGCAGGCAAGAGCCTAACAAACGCTCAACCGGAGCGCAGTACGTAGGCCGGAATAAGACTTTTCGAGCGTAAGCGAGAATAAGCGTTTCCGGCAAACACACTGCGAGCATTGCCGGAAACGCCACCACGCGCTACGCTTGGGTGGTCTTATTCCGGCCTACTAGGCTTACTTTGGATAATCACTTAATTATCAGGCAAGCCGGAATGTTGGCTGATCCCTATAGGCAAGCTGTCAGTAATGCGTTCAATCAATTATTTGATATTAAAATATAGCCTGTAGCTTCGATACAGCAAAGAGGAATCGCCGTTATCAAGCCATGTCATAAGGTTTGGTGTTTGTTAGGTGTAAGTGAATGACGCGCCTGACGGCAGCATCCTATGGCGCATCTTATAGCGCTTAAATTTTAGATTGCTTTCTATAGCACTTAGTACCATAATTTTCGCCCTGAGGTAAGTCTATTGATGTTATAAAACTCGCGTCTTCCATCGATGGGCGAATGATGAAGGTTTAACTGACACAGCAATATGTGATGCTGTTAAAGAAATGCAAAAAGGCTTATTTGATGCTGATCTTGGTGGCGGACTCTTTAAAAAGCGCATAGCCAAACAAGGTAAAGGCAAAAGTGGTGGCTTTAGAACCTTGCTGGCGACTAACAGAGGTGATAAATGGTTTTTTATATTCGGCTTTCAAAAAAATGAACGCAGTAATATCGATAAAGATGAAAAAGAAGCCTTGAAGAAATTAGCCAGCCAACTTCTGTCATATAACAACGAACTTTTAAATAAAGCTATTGCAGCAAAAGAATTAACTGAGGTTATTTGTAATGAGAAAAACTAAATCTGCAATTCTTGATGCGGTACACGAAACAGCAAAAGGTTTACATGAGGCCGGCATTATGGATAAAACCACTATGCGAGAGTTTGATAGCCTTTGCCTTCCGCCTATAGCTAAACTCCAACCTGATGAAATAAAACAAGTACGAGAATCTGCAAAGGTTAGCCAAGCAGTATTTGCTACTATTCTAAATATCTGTGTTTATACTGTTCAAAAATGGGAATCAGGCGACAAAAAACCTACAGGTGCTGCCCTTAAGCTTTTGCATATGGTAAAAAATAAAGGCTTAACGATAGCTTATTGACGATAAACCTCTCTTTATTAGTGACTTGTGAATTCAACGCTGAAGGGTTATACGGCCGTATGACGCATCTTATCGCGTTGTTAGCGCACCTTACCGAGTAAGATAGCATATCACCCAGGTTATATTTATAACTTCTTATCGGCAACAAACAGTTCATAAAGTTGGTGGGGTAATGCTTTGTTTTCACGTAAAGCCGCCCAATTCCATCTATCTTTGTAGCGATCAATGAAATCAATACTCCAAGGCAATGCAATATTTACGCTTAACTTATTCCAATTCCATCGCTCTTTGTAGCGATCAATAAAGTCAATGCCCCAGGGTAGAGCAAAATTTTGGCTTAAGTCATGCCAATCCCACCGATCTTTGTAGCGATCAATGAGATCAATACTCCACGGTAATTTTTCGTTCTGGCTTAACCTAAACCAGTCCCATCGATTTTCGAAACGATCAATGAAATCAATACTCCAAGGCAATGCCATATTTACGCTTAATGCATTCCAATTCCATCGGTCTTTGTAGCGATCAATGAGATCAATACTCCAAGGTAATGCGGAGTTCTCGCTTAAACAATACATCCCATAAAGATTATTATCTCCCCAATTCCATCGATCTTTGTAGCGATCAATGAGATCAATACTCCAAGGTAAATTTGTGTTTATGCTCAAGCCATCCCAATCCCATCGATCTTCGAAGTGTTCTAAGAGTTGTGTGCTCCACGGTAGTCCTAGGTTGTCGCTTATCCCGCCAGAATTATAATCCCCAAACCAAAATCGCCAATACCATCTCTCTTTGTATCGCTCAATAAAGTCAATGCTCCAAGGTAATTTTTCGTTTATGCTTAAGCCACGCCAATCCCATCGGTCTTTATAGCGATCAATTAGATCAATACTCCACGGCAATTTTTTGTTCTGGCTTAACCAAAACCAATCCCAACGATTTTTGAATCGTTCAATGAAATCAATGCTCCAAGGTAACTTTTCGTTCTTGCTTAACAAAATCCAGTCACATTGATCTAAATAAGGGATCATAAGCCTTCTATCATTTATCATATCTAATTCTAGGTTTGTTTTTTAAAAATTAATGGTGAAAATATTATCCTTAAAAGGCTTCGATCATGACGGATTGCTTTCGCGAATTCGCCTTACGGGTTATTCCGGTCTATTTGGCTCATTTGGCGAATTCACAACTTCCAATTTGTTTACCACACAATACCAGATCCCTGCATCAATCAGGACTTGAGCTACAAGTGTTTCAGTATCATCGATAATTCTAACCTCGATTCCATCCGCCTGCTCTGCCCATACCTCTGCTTTAATGGTATCAATACTGAATCCTTCTGCTGGGAAACTTTTGGCCCATCCAGGTGAGCCTGTTGACTGCCATTGATAGCCAGTAGCTTTCAACAGGTCTTTGATAGCAAAGGTTGGGGTCCCCCCTCTTCGATCTTGGTTTCCAACTTTTACGAGAAGACGAGTAGTTGCACCACGAACAGACCGATAGTCCGCCCAATTAATCTTATTGAGGGACTGTCTGCGTTCCAACTCTTCAAGAAATGGCGACTTGTTCCGACCATCCGTAATGATCACCAGCGTTTCTATGGCTCGTGTCAGTGCGACGTATAAAAGCCGCCGCTCTTCTTTTGTGATCTTTTCAGGGCTGTCACCGAAAATTCGTGAAAATATCCAGTCTGGGTGAATTAAAGGATAACTGCGTGCGACCGCATCAAGCACAATTACCATCGGCCTCTCCAACCCTTTGTATTTGTGTGCCGTCGAAATAGTGATTCGCTTCTCCAATTCCTTTGGGAAATAAGATCGGATGAGATTGAGGTAACGAGTGAGGCCACGGCTATCGTCGATAACTTGATCCCGATAACTCACAAACCAGGGTAATCCGTTTCGACGGCACAGCATCACAACAGCGAGGCCATCGGCAAGCGCCTTGCCAACAAGACGTAAAACTGCGGGCGTGATGTTATCACCGGGATGCCGCTCTTTTTCAAGCTTGGATGGTTCAAATTCGTTGAGGTCCGTGACAAGAACTTTTCCCGCAGATCTCTTGTGGGCGATGGCTGGCTTGCCAAGCCCAACCATCAATGCATTGCCAATGGCAACAATGGCATTCGAGGATCGATAGTTGGTCGAAATATAAAGCTGGCGCGACTCGCCAATGTAATCAGTAAAGTTCTCGAAAAATCGCAAATCTGATCCGGCAAAGCCATTGATCGCCTGCCAATCGTCACCGACGCAAAACAACTCGATTCGTGGGTTTTTCTTCCGGATTGAGTTAAGAAGACGGTAAAAGAGATCAGAAAAGTCCTGGAACTCGTCGATACAGACGTAGCGCAGCGAAACAAGATCACCACTGCCGGATTTCTTCTGAAATAACGTTTGCCCAGAACTGATCGTAGCGGCTGCACGTTGCATCAGCCCATCAAAATCCTCTTCGCCCGTTGCTGATAGACGGTTAAGATACGCAACATATAAGCGGTGTGCTAAGTTGAGAAACGCTTCCTCAACAGGTGAGAGCGGCGAGTAACAATCAATACGGCTGCGAAGTTCTAACGGGTTCAGCGATAGCTTTCTGCATCTGCCAATAAAGCCAACCGTTGCGACCGTAAATCTGTCGATCGCACGATCTTTGATGCGCTGCCAGATTTCATCTTCTGACAAGCGAAGGCAAGGGATGCTCTGATTTTCAAGGCGCTTTTTGAGAAGCTCAAGAAATGAATCGACACCATTGGCCACAATGTTATGGGGTGAAAACTCAATCAGCGTCCAGCCGTTCCTAGTATCCCAATAAGCCCGCTTTTTCTCGGACATTTCGTCATAATCAGTATCACCCTTGAGGCCAAAGTACTCGATGATTATGCCGCTCTTGGGAGTCTGGAAAATAGTGAAATCGGGACGGTAGTTGATACCGCTCCATGTAAAGTTACACTCGTACTTGTAGGCAATATCATGCTCAAACAAGAAATTAGCAATCACTTTTTCGCCAAATGATTTGACGTACTCACCTTGCAAGCTTTCCAATGGCAGAGACCTGCGAAATTGGAGAAACTCTTCCTTGCTCTGGTCGTAACAACCCTCAATGATAAGGTTCCAGTCTTCCCTAAAATGAGCCAACATTAACTTTCGAATCTGCTCTTTAAACTCTGGAATCTTTAGGTGGTCGTCAATCACTTGCTGAGCAACGCGACTTAACTCTTGAGAATCTTTATCGCTGTCGTTGTAGAGAATACTTTCCTCTGGATGCACGATTGCGTAGGCAAGCGCATGGAAGGTCATCACGTGAGGCAGTGTGATATTTAGTTTAGTCGCAACGGTATCGACTGCGCTGGCTTCAATCTTGTCCCTGTCGATTCTTTTGTTTTTGCCCAGTTCACGAATTCGTCGCTCAACGTCAGCGGCTACAGCCGCTTTAGCTCCTACGCTCAATAACTCCAATAGTCTTCTGCGAATTTCGAGGACGGCTTTGCGATTGAACGCCAGTAGCAGCATTTCACTGGGAGCGACACCACAGTGCTTCAGAAGAAAGAGGGTGCGGTTAACCAAGGTGGTCGTTTTTCCGCTGCCAGCACGAGCCACCACTTGGACGTGTCCATGCACTGCCGCGATGGCAGCAATCTGCTCATCGTCTGGTAAAGGTTTATCACCGTTCTTGCTGTTTGGGGTGTTTTCTGCGATCCATGACTTAACGAAGGTAATCCTTTCCTGCTCGTAAGTGTCTTGAGAAATCAGGTTGGTACACGAAGCGTGAAAAAAAGCATCAGTTCCTAGAAAGTCTGAGTGTAGGCGTCTGCGAATTTCTTGAAGCAATTCGTTGCGCTTTGCCTTAGTATTAGCCTCAATCTCTGCTTGTCTGGTAAGCAATTGCTGTCTAAGCAGCTCCTGTTCTTCCTCTTCTCGCTTTAAGTCTTCTACATTAACAAGTCTACCATCCGAAAGATAACGCCAAGTTCTCATGTTTTTATCCTAGAAGATTCAACATCAATGTCCATGCCACGCTTTTTTATTTGGTGTGGGTGCATAAAATTTACTATTCGAGATATACTTGAGCCGTCAAGTGATAACACTTTCATTTATTGCGTTAATATATGTGGGCTCTTAAGATTGATGTGGCCGATCCTTCAAAAGGACAGATGTAGGCCGAAATAAGACCACCCAAGCGTAAGTTCGTAAGTCGTAGGGCGGTTTCGAGATAGCAAACCGCCAATCAATGGAAAAAATAAAAAGTTCTGCTAGGAAATATCCGAGCGAGCATCGGGTTCAAGGCTTCTATCATGGCGGATTGCTTGCGCAAATCCGCCTTACGGGTTACCCGGCTTTGTTTTTTAGCAGTATTTAGGTTGAATATTTTGATATTTCCGGCGGCGGGTGAGCGCCAACAAACCTAAGCTGCTACAAAATAACAAAATAATAGAGGGTTCATGCACAGGAGTAACAGCAAAAACATCACCGGAGTGAACAGCAATAGCATAACCCCATCCACCTGAACCTAATCCTTCGGCTCCTATTCCAGCGTCGAATACCCATCCCTCTTTACTAGGGTAAACAATACCATTGGCATTACTTAGAAAATAATAATTAGCAATCATGTTGATAAATGGCCCTGTGTTTACAATAGGTGCCTGAGCCACTCCATGCATATCGTACACCGATTTATTTCCTAGTGTGACGTACCATAGATGGGCAAATTCATTATTGTTTGTTGTACCGTTATATCCCCAATCTGTACCAGAATAAGAAAATATATTGTCTAAGACATTAATTGTGGGTAAGCGCCAACCGGTAAGGCCATCAAATTTTAGAGCGGCGGCCCATTGTTCTGCTCCGCTTAAAAAGAGTAATCTTCCATCACTTGAATATCCACTTGTTTTCGGATAACTAAAATCCTGTAGCCAGGTTATATTTAAATCTGAATCGTAAATAAGCCCGTTCCCGTTATCAACTAAAGAAGCCTGCGCCATGCTGCTCATAGCAAGACCGGAAGCCAACAAAGCCACTATTGCCGTTCGTTTAATTTTAATCATCGCTCTTCGCCTTTTGTTTAAATTTCAGAGTGTCCTGCCCACAAAAATCGCTTTATATTGTAAGTCCGCAAAAGCCCGTAAGTCGTAAGTCCGTAAGTCGTAGGGCGGTTTCGCGACAGCAAACCGCCGCACATTGGTAATATCGAAAACAATCGAACAAAAAACCTCACAAGGAACAATCTAGGTGAGGGTTTTTGTAGCACAGGTTATGGTGGATAGGTGCTTTCGCTTTGCCCATCCACCAGCTGAGCTAATCTTCTACAAGTTGGTAATTAATTTTCGATCCATCGCTGTTGCATTGGAACGTCCATATGCTATTTTCGCAACGGCATTCAATTTTTCCGTCAAATTCAAATTCAACTTGAGTTGATAAGGATAATGTTACTGTCACTATCTCCCCTTCTTTTTGATCATGGTCAACATAAAGTTGCCGTTCTATGTCTTCAGTAATATGCGCTTCGACATCATTCCTAGTTTTTTCATTTGATAATAACCAGTGAAATTTAATCATAGATAGCTCCAATTATATTATTGCAATTAATTCTTCATGTGAAAATATTCGGTTAACGATAGAGCCGTTAACGCGTAAAATTTAATCCATAGGGCGCAATAGGCATTAGCCGTATTACGCCGCATAGCGACTACATAACATTAGATGAAATTCCCAACCTCAATCAACAATCAAATTAACCGGCTCTGTCCATACCCCAGCGCCAGCAGTACCGATGCCGCGTACCCGCACCCAATAAGCTTGCCCGGGTATCAGGTCTTCTAACAGAATATGGGCAGCCGTTAATGAGGTTGTCGCATGACGCCAGTTGCCTTCGATCGCAGGATCGCTTTCGGTGATTTGCACTTCATAACTGCCGGCACCTAGCAGTTTGGCGAGGTGAATATCAAAGCTGCCGCTTTTTGCGCCATGGGCAACCCGAAAAGCTTCGGGTGCAGCTAAGATATCGGCGCTACCACCACGCACCAGGTCTTTGCGTAGATCATAGCCGGTCGTGGCGAGTATATGAGTATCGCCTTGTGCTACCATTTCCAGGTAAGGAATTAAACTTTTTAATTGCTCGGTGAGTGCTAATCTTGCGCTATTGCGCAGGGCTATTTTAAGTCGGTCATGGCTGAGGGCGGCATGATAATTGTCCAGATAAGTAGTCATGCAAAAGTTATATGGAGTTTTTCACCCACATTGCTAAGGATCTCCAATACCCGTTTTTTCAAATGAGCGTAACTTTGATAAGCATCAAGCGGCAACCATTCGTATTTAACTTT
>TBL_comb47_HYPODRAFT_10005195_pt1 | contig 14624 bp, 12 predicted proteins | sample TroBogypolimnion_40_FD_10682 | JGI IMG/M metagenome (IMG submission 10682)
AGCTGCTGAAGCATAGTCTTCAACGAGATAACCCAATTCCCGTAGCATCCTCGAAAGAGAAATGCGCATGGATTCATCATCGTCTATTAGGTATATGTGGCCGACTTTAGTCATTGAATTCAAAGGAAAAAGTAATGGATGAATTAATGTAATGCAGTGTCATTTACTAAGCTATTAGCTATCAAGCTAACATTTACACCTAAATCAATGATTACATTCATTTTTTTGTATTGCAGTGCAACATTTATTTCAAACTTTCCTCTTAGGATTTATATAGGGGGGCCTTGATGTCATCTCACGGCACAATAGAGCCTTTCGACACAACCTTTTCTGGAGTAATAAGCATGAAACGCCTTAATGAACGCTCGCGCATGGTCACCGAAGGGGTCGCTCGCGCACCTAATCGTTCAATGTATTACGCAATGGGTTACGAAGAAAAGGATTTCGTAAAACCAATGGTTGGTGTTGCCAATGGCCACTCGACCATCACTCCTTGTAATAGTGGTTTACAAAAATTAGCAGATGCTGCTGTTGATGCTCTCGAAGCAGCTGGAGCAAAAGCGCAAGTATTTGGTACACCTACTGTTTCTGACGGTATTGGTATGGGAACTGAAGGCATGAAGTATTCACTCGTCTCCCGTGAAGTGATTGCTGACAGTATTGAAGTTTGTGTGAATGGTCTTTGGCAAGATGGCGTAGTCGTCATTGGTGGCTGCGATAAAAATATGCCTGGTGGCATGATGGCTCTAGCCCGCACCAACGTTCCCGGTATCTATGTTTATGGCGGCACGATTAAGCCAGGCCACTACAAAGGCAAGGAGCTCAATATTGTTTCTGCATTTGAAGCAGTTGGTGAATTTACCTCTGGCCGATTGAGTGAAGAAGATTTAAAAGGTGTCGAGCAACACGCCTGCCCAGGTAGCGGTTCCTGTGGCGGTATGTACACAGCAAACACCATGAGCTCATCATTTGAGGCTTTGGGCATGAGCCTGCCTTACTCTTCAACGATGGCCAACGTTGATGAAGAGAAAGTATTGAGTGCTGCCGAATCAGCGCGTGTCCTGGTTGAAGCCGTTAAAAATAATCTGCGTCCACGCGACATCATTACTAAGAAATCGATTGAGAACGCAGTTAGCGTGATCATGGCAGTTGGTGGATCCACGAATGCAGTGTTGCATTTCTTGGCCATTACTAGTGCTGCTGAAATCGATTGGACTATTGATGACTTCGAACGTATTCGTAAACGCGTTCCAGTAATCGTAGATATGAAACCATCTGGCACTTACCTTGCAACGGATTTACATCAAGCTGGTGGCATTCCTCAAGTCATGAAGATTTTGCTCGATGGTGGCTTGCTACACGGTGATTGCATGACCATCACTGGCAAAACAATTGCTGAAGTGCTGAAGGATGTTCCATCCGTACCACGCGCTGATCAAAAAGTGATTCGCACTTTAGACAATCCTTTATACAAGCAGGGTCACTTGGCAATCCTGAAGGGCAATATTTCTCCAGAAGGTTGCGTAGCCAAGATTACCGGTCTCAAGAACCCATCGATCACTGGTCCAGCCCGTGTATTTGATTCGGAAGATGACGCCATGGCAGCCATCATGGCGCAAAAGATCAAAGACGGTGACATCGTTGTGATTCGCTATGAAGGCCCTAAAGGCGGCCCTGGTATGCGTGAGATGCTATCGCCTACTTCAGCTCTGGTTGGTCAGGGCTTAGGTGAGTCTGTAGGCCTCATTACCGATGGTCGCTTCTCTGGTGGCACTTGGGGCATGGTGGTTGGTCACGTTGCTCCTGAAGCTTATGTCGGCGGCACAATCGCCCTCATCAACGAAGGTGACTCTGTCACGATCGATGCACACAAGTTACTCATTCAACTCAATGTAGATGAAGCAGAGATTGCTAAGCGTCGTGCAGCATGGAAACAGCCTAAGCCTCGCTACACTCGTGGCTTGCTTGCTAAATACGCCAGTCTGGCAAGCAGTGCTAGTAAAGGCGCAGTAACTGATCGAGATTTAAATATTTAATTAATCTTGGTTGTTAAAAAGCCCCTAAGTAAAGCTAGGGGCTTTTTTATTACTCAAACTGCTGGAGATTTTGCTTAGTGCTTCATTGCGCCAGCTGCATTTACTGGCAACTTCACTTCAACATCACCTGATTTAGAAAACTTGAGCTTTACTGGAATTGTTTCGCCAGCAACAAATGGTCCCTTAAGGTCAAGAAACATCAAATGGTATCCGCCGGGCTTGAGTTCAACTGAACCATTTGCCGGTACAACAATATCTTTAACTTGACGCATCTTCATAACATTACCTTCCATTGCCATCTCATGGAGTTGTACTTCACCAGCAGAAGGTGAACTCGCAGATACCAATTGGTCAGAAGTATTGCCCTTATTTTGAATTTTTAGGAAACCGCCAGCAACTTTCTGACCCGGTACCGTTGCCCGTGTATAGGCATCCGAAATACTCACTGCATCAACCTTTACTGCTTGCGCATGAACAGCAGAACTCAACATCAGACTTGCGCCAATGCAAGCCGATACGGCTGCGCATACAAAACTGCTTTTACTCTTTATCATTACCAACTCCTTAATAGATTTTCATGAAATACTTGTTCTAATGCATAAATCTTTTTTTTCCTGCTACCTTTCGAGCCTGTTACTTTTGACTGGCCTTATACCTAGTACAGCATTTGCTGGGATCGAGGTCGGACAAACTGCACCCAATATAGAAGGAACGCTAATTGATGGCAAGCCCTTCTCTCTAAATAACACCAGGGGTAAAGTTGTCTTAGTGAACTTTTGGGCCAGCTGGTGTGAGCCGTGCAGAGAAGAGATGCCCGCCATTGAATCCTACCTCAAGAAAAATAAAGCCAAAGGATTTGAGGTTCTTGCGATTACGGTAGATAAACCCTCTGATCTTGAACAAGCAAAGCAAATTATGCATAACTACTCTTTCCTATTTGCAGATAAAAATCAAATCAATTACTCGGGCTACGGCAGAATCTGGCGCATCCCGAGTTCATTCATCATTGATAGGCAGGGAATTCTTCGCAAGAATGGTTTAACTGGCGACCCTAAGGTTGATACCAAACTATTAGAAGAAATTGTTACCCCGCTTTTATCTGCACAGTAATTAAAAGTGAACCCGAATACCCATAGAGGCAATATAAGAGGGTACCAACTGAATACCATTTACGTTCTGATAAACGGGCAACTGAACGTTAGCGTACACCTGAGTTTGATCAGTTAGTCGGTATAAGGCTCCAGGTGTCAAATAGGCGAGCGTTCCACCTGTAGCCCAGGTATCTGCAGCCGTTCCACTGTCCGCTCTTTTATTAATCACATTCAGTTGCAAGGTAGGCACCCATTTTTCGAGGCCTTGGTAATTCACTCCAAGATTGATGTTCAGTGAATTACCTGGGCGATATGAACCACCAGTAGAGATTGTGGGTGCATCACTAGGGCCGCTAGACAAGCCAACTAAAGAATTCGGAACGCTAGTAACAATCACGGCAGCTTGATATTGAGCTTGAGCAAAATATCCCCAATTCTCAGAATCATTTACAAAGCCAAATTTATAGATACCGCCAATCAAATCCGTTGAGCCAGAACCACGTTGAAGGCCTGGATCGACCGCCACTCTTCCGCCAGAATTTGCTACAGCACTTTGAGAATTGCTACCAGTAGGTAGCTTCATGCCAAACTGTAGACCCCAATCCTTTTGCTCTGAAAACCCGAAGTAGCGTCCGATCAGCTTGATGTCTCCAATACCAGAACCTTTAGAACTGTAACCATTCTCACCAGTAGGAAATCCGCCCGTACCATCATCTGAATTTGCTCCATAGGTCATGTGGTTACGCATCATGAATGGCACTACGGTCGTCAGCCCCCAATTTTCACCATCGTTGTAATCTAATGAAGCAGTAATGTAATTATTTTGAGTGTATCCCTCAACTTCAGCGGGTGCACCAGTCGCACCATTCGTTGTGTTGGCAGCTTGAGATGGTGAGATGCCCTTAGTGCCATAGCGCAATTTATTTTGATTCAAAGTGTCGTATCTAAGATCCAAGGACCAACCTGGGGTCATCCCCATTCCCTGGGTGCCAATATCAGTATTTAAGCTACAACCACAACTAGCGCAAGCAAAGGCACTTGCCCCAGAAACGGAAAGCGTCACAGCTACTGCAATTTTTGTTAACTTCAATTTACTTCTCCACACAAATTTATAGCAACAGATTGTTGTTGCTCACCACATAGCTTTGCTATGCCCTAAAAAAAATTTAGGCTTGTGCTGGAGGTGCGGCTGAAGGAGGAGTTACCCAAACAGTGAGGGGCTTGGGTGATTGATAGAAAAGCTGGGGGAATAATGCCAATGTTTGTGGAGCATCAAAAATCAGGCTAGTGCTCAATACTGGAGTGATGTCACTATGGGTAAGGCAGTATGGGCATGGTTGATCATGGGTGGCAATCTCTTGATCGTCAGTCTGCACTTGAATCTGCATCTTATTGCCATCTGCGGAACAAATTTCCATCGCAAAACCTTGGCCATGTTTAGCAAGCGATACCGCTTGAGAAACAGCTGGAGCCAGCGCACTCATGGCGATTGCAAGAGCTGCAATCCAGTGAATGAGGCGGTTCTTATGGAAATTCATGATGAAAGGATTTTATCTGATTCTCGTCTCTACCTTGTTGACATGCCTCGCTTGCGCTGCGGAAAAAGAAAAAGGGGCTCTAAAGCCCCTGTTTTCAGATGCAATCACTACTTTATGGCGTACCTCTTGCATTAGCAGCATCAATGAAGCGCTTGCGAGCTGGAGCTAAAACGAATTTGGCGGTAAAGGCTGCAGTAATCGTGACCGCTGCCCCCAGAATAAATACAGTGTTCCAGTTACCGCCAGCAGAGAGCACAGAAGCAAATGGCACGATCAAGGAAGCTGTTCCCTTGGCGGTATACAAAGTACCCGCATTTCCAGCGGCGTTCTTGACGCCGAAGGTATCCGCACAGATCGCTGGGAAAATCGAGAAGATTTCCCCCCAGAATAAAAATATTAGGGCTGCAAAAGTCATAAATGCTATTGGGTCATGACCATAGTTCATTAAACCGAGCATCGCAAGACCTTCGCCCGTAAACACAAAAAACATGGTGTTCTCGCGCCCTATCTTGTCAGAGATAAATCCACAAAGAGGGCGTGTAAAGCCATTGCATAAATTATCAATTGACAAGGTCATTGTCAGCAAAGGTAAATTGATGCCAAAGATCAACATCGGCAATGAAGCCAGGCCATAGTCTTTTGCAATTGGCCCAATTTGTGCTGTTGCCATCAAGCCGCCAGCAGCTACAACTACAAAGATTACATAGATTAACCAGAACAAAGGCTTTCTGATCATCTGACCAGAGGTGTAATCAACTTTAGTAGTAACAATACGCGGTGCAGGCTGAACTCCGCTTGGGGGAGCTGGTTTAGTCATGAACAACGCTAAAACAAAGATCAGCACACCTTGCGCAATACCGAAAAAGAAAAAAGCTTGTTCGTAGCCTTTTTCAATAATCATATTGCCAATTGGAATGACGGTAACGGCTGCACCAGCACCAAATCCAGCAGCAGTTAAGCCAGCGGCTAAGCCTCTTTTGTCTGGGAACCACTTAAGGGCATTGCCTACGCAAGTGCCATAAACGCAACCAGCACCAATACCAGCGATCACTGCCGCAAAATAGAGCATCTCGAGTGAGGTAGCCATACTATCAAGGACCCAACCGGCACCCGCAAAAATTGCACCGATCATAATCACGAATCTTGGGCCAAACTTATCCACCATCCAACCCTCAACTGGCACGAGCCAAGTTTCAACCACAATAAAGATAGAAAAAGATAGTTGGATTGCTGGCAAAGCCCACTCGGTTTTTATATGAATTGGGTTTACAAACAAAGTCCACGCGTATTGAAGATTAGCAACCAACCCCATGCAGATAATGCCAAAAACCAACTGTGCCCAACGGTTATGCCAAGGCTTGCTCACGATTTGCGCTCCTTCTAATTTATTTTATGGATAACTCACCCTCTCAGGGGCTGAGTGATTCTCAAACATTCTCCTCTTTATTATCTTGATAAACATCAAGATATTTTTAAACATAAACTAGTGATTACCCCTAAGGCAAATAATCGATTCAAAATAAATTTACTCATTTGTGGAAAGAGGTGTAAATAAAAAAAGCCACCCAGAGGTGGCTTTTTTGAGTTGTTGTAATTTTTAAATTACATGCCGCGGTAAGCGCCGTCGAAATCATAGTGACGAGTAGCCTGGTCTTGGCTAGTCTTGCTTTCAGAAAAAAGCTGATTAATCATATTCAATAGAACGGTCATTTGAATCTCCTTAAGGGTTAGTACCTAGATTTTAACCCTAATCAATATTACAAAGTGGAATATGATTCCGTATTATGAAATATTTAGCCTATGCGAGACGTCCATTAGCAAAAAAACATTAACAGGGATGATTCAGAGGGGTTGGTGCCGCTTGCCGGAATCGAACTGGCGACCTTTTCATTACGAATGAACTGCTCTACCAACTGAGCTAAAGCGGCAAATCCGCTTGTATTCTAGCGAAACCGGTCTAATAGTTTTTTACTGATCTTGTCCAGGGCGGTTGAGTCTTTGATGATGAACTGCAAACCATTGGAGTCAGCAATCAGTAATGTATTGCCGGCAATTCTGCGGATATCTTCTTCACCCTTCAGCCGGATTCGGGTTGAGCCACGATCGGTTTCGATATCCCAAATACTAGGTGTAGCAAACGTAGAAACCTTAACAATCTTTTCAATTACTGGCATGAACTCGCGCTGAGCCAATTCTTCTTCAATCAAAGCTAATTCCGCTTCAGAAATAGCGGCGGTATTCGAAAACCAGCAAAGCTCATTACCAGATTGATTCATGATGGAAATACCAGCACCAGGTGCAGTAATGGGGAATGCTCTTACCGGATGAACGCCCACATGTCGCTCACCCTGACTATCGGTAAAGACTAAGCGACCTAAAGCATCACGCTCGAGTTGATGAGTGGATTGATTGATTTGCGTCATACCCCACCCCCAATTTTCTTAGCCATCTCTTGCAGCTGCTCTTCTTGTCGCTCTTCTTTCGCTTCTACCTGATCCTCTTCCAAGCTTTCACCAATCGCAACACCTTCGACCAATTCGGCAGCATGACGCAACTGTGCTTGATACAGGGTGTAATAAGCGCCTTGAGCTTCCATTAATTGATCATGTGAGCCGATCTCCACTATTTCACCTTTGTCTAAAACCACTAAGCGATCTGCTTTTCTTAAAGTGGAGAGGCGGTGAGCAATCGCAATCGTTGTGCGGCCCTTCACCAAGTTATCCAATGCGCGCTGAATTTCTTTTTCAGTCGTAGTGTCTACTGATGATGTTGCTTCATCTAAGATCAAAATACTTGGGTTAATTAGTAATGCACGCGCAATCGATATACGCTGGCGCTCTCCACCGGATAGAGATTGACCACGCTCACCCACTAGGGAGTCGTAACCCAAAGGAAGGCGGAGAATAAATTCATGGGCATGCGCTGCACGGGCAGCTTCAATAATCTCTTCACGAGTTGCGTCTGGCTTACCGTAAGCAATATTTTCAGCAATCGTGCCAAAGAATAAGAAAGGCTCTTGCAGCACTAAACCAATACATTTACGATAGTCTGCAATACCGATGCTACGAATATCTCGCCCATCTAATGCAATCGAGCCGGAGCTTACGTCATAGAAGCGGCAAATTAAGTTCACCAAAGTACTCTTACCGGAGCCGCTATGGCCTACTAAGCCAATCATCTCGCCGGGAGCAATATCTAAATCAATTCCTTTAGATACGGCGCGGTTCCCATAGCGAAAACCCACGCCATGCAGGGAAATGCGACCCTTGACCTTACCTAAAGGCGCTGGATTGATAGGCTCAGGAACGCTAGAGACGTGATCCAAGATATCAAAGATACGTTTAGCACCAGCAGCGGCTTTCTGCGTATGAGAAACAATCCGACTCATTGAATCCAGACGGATATAAAAACGACCGATGTATGCCAAGAATGCAATCAGAACACCAACAGTCACTTTCTGATGCGCTACCTGCCAAATACCAAAACCCCATACAACCAGTAAACCAGTCTCAGTTAATAGCGTTACTGTAGGTGAGAACAAACCCCAGACGCGATTAACGCGATCATTAATTTGTAAATTGTGTTTGTTAGAATCAACAAAACGTTTGAGCTCGCGATCTTCTTGAGCAAATGCTTTCACCACACGAATACCGGGAATCGTGTCAGCCAAAATATTAGTGACTTCAGACCAAATACGATCGATCTTTTCAAAACCAAAACGCAATCGATCGCGCACCACATGAATCATCCACACAATAAATGGCAGAGGTGCTAGGGTCACCAAGGCAAGCAAGGGGTCAATGGATACCAGAATCGCTGCAGTCATAGTGATCATGAGTACGTCAGTAGCAAAGTCAAGCGCGTAAAGGGAGAGGAAGACGCAGATACGATCAGTCTCTGCACCAATACGAGCAATCAAGTCGCCCGTTCTCTTACCGCCAAAGTATTCCAATGAGAGTTTTAGTAAATGCTCAAAGGTCGTGTTTCGTAAATCAGCACCAATACGCTCACTCACTAATGCGAGCAAATATGTCTTCCACCAACCTAGACCCCAAGCAACAATAGCGGCGCCAAATAAAGCCAATAGATACATGCTAGCTAAACGGAAATCAATGGGGTTACCACGCTCGTATGGAATTAACACATGATCCATCAATGGCATGGTGAGATATGGCGGAATTAATGTTGCGCCAGTAGATAGTAGTGTTAATACAAAACCAAGCAAGAGTTGCTTTTTATAAGGACGAGCAAAACGCCACAGCTTAAATAAGGTCCAAGTAGAGGGGGGTGCATCATCCTCAGGATCACAAGTTAGACATGAATCAGCATTTGCTGGTTTTGGACTCAAGCAAACAGGACAAACCTGTTTGTCGTATTCGCCTACCTCACCGTTGCTGATTTCTTCACCACGAGTTAACTGCTTAAAGCTTGATTGCAGACGAAGAACTTGAGGGTTTACAGCTAAAGTGAAGTTCCATGATCTGAGCAAGTGATCAGCAGTTTCTAACCTTAAATGCCCAACTCCAGCATGATCTCCATGGACTAAGTGCGCTCCATTAGCCAAATCCCAGGACTCGAAGGTCTTGCCATCCGTCCAAACGAGACCTTCCTCACCAAGTAAGAGCAGGCTTTTTTCAAAGTGCAGGTCAGCACCTAAGTCGAGCTCAACCCATGCCAGCAGGGCTTCAAGACTCTTTATTGGGGAGTTTTCAGCTCCCAAAACAGCCTGCCAAGCGCTTGGCAGTTCGGGAGCAAAAGGTAGGATTTGTGGCTTCATTGACCTTAAAAGTATAGTGGAGCTGAATTATTTAGATTTATTGCCTTTGTCAACCTTAAAGCCCTAAAAGCCGTTAAGTTAGATAGCTTGGTCTTTTTATGTATTTTTGCTATTTTTGTGAGTTTTTCAATAACTATTAGAAACAGAGAGACAGTCTGACGCGTCAACGCCAAAACCTTGGCGCCGGCCATCGCAATACTGCATATGCCCCAATTACTAGATAAATCCATCGAGATTCTGAGCGTCAAGCATCTCCGTGGCCCCAATATGTGGACTTACCATCCCGTGATAGAGGTGTGGCTTGATATTGGTGATTTAGAGGACTACCCCTCCAACCTCATTCCGGGTTTTTATGACCGCCTTGTCAAAGCACTCCCTAGCCTTGTTGAGCATCGCTGCAGCTATGGTGAAACCGGTGGATTTCTCAAGCGCGTTGAAGAAGGCACTTGGCCTGCCCATATTCTTGAGCATCTCACTTTGGAGTTACAAAACTTAGCGGGCATTCCTGGTGGCTTTGGTAAAGCGCGTGATGGTGACAGGCGCGGTGTTTATAAAGTAATGGTCAGTGCCATTAATGAGGAAGTCACTCTCACCGCTCTGAAATACGCTCGCGACTTATATCTTGCTCTAATACAAGACAACAAAGATTGCGTAGCGGAAGCTCAAACTATTATTGAAAATCTGCGTGAAATCGGTGACGATCTTTTGCTCGGCCCAAGTACAGCGTGTATTGTCAATGCAGCCGAAGAACGCGGCATTCCATCGATTCGTTTATCTGAAGGTAACTTAGTTCAGCTAGGTTACGGCGCTAAGCAACGCCGTATCTGGACTGCAGAGACTGATCAAACTAGTGCTATTGCAGAAACGATTTCCAGAGATAAAGACCTAACCAAGAGCTTGTTACGGAGCGCTGGCGTGCCTACTCCTGAAGGCCGGACAGTCACTAGCCCTGATGATGCTTGGGAAGCAGCGCAAGACATTGGCTTACCCGTTGTGGTTAAACCGATCGATGGCAACCATGGCCGTGGTGTGTTCATTAATCTTTATACCCAACAAGAAATTGAAGCTGCTTACGCGGTGGCGATTGATGAAGGTAGCGAAGTTTTAGTTGAGCGCCATATTGTTGGCGACGAGCATCGCTTATTGGTGGTTGGTAACAAAGTAGTTGCAGCCGCAAAAGGTGAAACCGTTTGGGTTACTGGTGATGGCAAACATACCGTTCATGAGCTCATTCAGATTCAGATTAATTCTGATCCACGTCGCGGCACTGCTGAAGAGCATCCTCTGAATCCAGTGCGCATTGATTCTGCAGTGGAGTTAGAGTTAGCACGCCAAAAATTAACTGGTGATAGCATTCCGGCGGCAGATCACAAAGTACTTATTCAAAGTAATGGCAACGTTGCATTTGATGTTACCGATTTAATTCACCCAGATGTTGCTAGTCAAGTTGCATTAGCTGCTCGTGTCGTAGGTCTCGAAATCGCAGGTGTTGATTTAGTAGCACAAGATATTAGCAAGCCGCTTGCAGATCAAAATGCAGCTATCGTGGAAGTGAATGCTGGCCCAGGTTTACTAATGCACTTAAAACCAGCAAGCGGCAAACCTCAACCTGTTGGTAAAGAAATTGCCAATCATCTCTTCCCTCCTGGAACTGATTTCCGCATTCCAGTAGTCGGTGTATGCGGTGAGCGAGGTAAAACCCCTGTAGCTGAAATGATTGCGCATTTCTTGCGCCTCACCAATGTCTATGTTGGGCTGTCTTGCAGTAAAGGCTTATTTTTTGGTAATCGCGCTATTCCAAACTCGAACACATCGAATTGGGAGAATGCCCGGCGCACCCTACTGAACCGCGCAGTTGAGGCAGTTGTCATTGAAAACAATCACCTGTCTATGTTGATAGAAGGATTGGCCTACGATCGTTGTCAAGTTGGTGTTGTGCTCAATGTAGATCCAAAGGCAAACTTCCCCCAATATGCAATTTATGATGAAGACCAAGTCTTTAGTGTTGTCCGCACCCAGGTCGATGTCGTACTACCTACTGGTGTTGCCGTGCTAAATGCTGACGATGCAATGTGTGTCCAAATGGCTGAACTGTGTGATGGTCAAGTAATCTTCTTTAGTGAAGACCCTGACTCTGAGATTATCAAAAATCATTTGGCTAATGGTGGCCGCGCTGTAGCCATTGGTAAACAGCAAATTACTCTGAAGTCTGGCAAGCTCGATCAGAAATCTATCCCTGTGCCGCGTCACTCAGAAGCTAACAGCACCTCTCCTTGGAAAACCATGAATTTAGGAGCAGCAATAGCTGCGGCCTGGGCTCTAGATATTCCGTTCAATGTTATCGAAGCAGGCGCAGAAACATTTATGCCTGATGCCACCACCGCTACAGGGGCTTAATTGGAAATTACCCGTATTCGTATGTTGCGCGGCCCAAATTTATGGAGCCGCCATACCGCTTTAGAAGCCATCGTTTCTTGCGATGACTCAGAGCGCTCCATCGACTCTATTCCTCAATTCGAAATTAAGATACGTGAGCGCTTTCCACAGCTAGGCAGTATGCGTCGCGGCGGCCATAACGAAGTACTGTCGCTTGCCCACGCTTTAGAACACGCAGCTTTGGGTCTTCAGGCGCAAGCTGGCTGCCCAGTAACTTTTAGTCGTACCGTACAAACTATCGATGCTGGCGTTTATCAAGTCATTGTTGAATACACTGAAGAAGTGGTTGGTCGAATGGCCTTTGATTTTGCCTTTGCACTGATTCAGGCGACCCTCAACGATGTACCGTTTGACTTAGCAGCTGCCCTCTCAGAATTAGAGGCGCTGTATGAAGATGTCCGCCTTGGTCCAAGTACAGGCTCCATTGTTGATGCCGCCGTCCAGCGCAACATTCCTTATCGCCGCATGACCGAAGGTAGTATGGTGCAGTTTGGCTGGGGTAGTAAACAAAAGCGCATCCAGGCAGCCGAAACGAGCGATACCAGCGCAATTGCCGAGGCCATTGCCCAAGATAAAGATTACTAAGAACTTACTGGCTGCTGCAGGCGTATCAGTGCCTATTGGCGAAGTGGTAACAACTGCGGATGATGCTTGGCGTGCTGCACAAAAGATTGGCGGGCCAATTGTGCTCAAACCAAAAGACGGCAATCAAGGTAAAGGCGTTGTTGCTAATATTCAAACTGAAGACGAAGTGCGTGCTGGTTTTATCGTCACACAAGCCTTTGGTAGTGAAACGATCGTTGAGCGCTACCTGCCTGGTGCAGACTACCGCTTACTTGTGGTTGGTAATCGTCTTTCAGCCGCTGCACGTCGTGAACCAGCTCAAGTAGTTGGCGATGGTAAACATACCGTCGCTGAATTAGTAGAGGCAGAGAATAAAAATCCATTACGTGGTGATGGTCATGCTACTGCACTTACTAAGATTCGCTTTGACGATATCGCGCTAGCTCATCTTGCTGGCAATGGACTTTCGCCGCAATATGTACCCAAGACTGGTGAACGCGTTCTCTTGCGCAACAATGCAAACCTCAGTACCGGTGGAACTGCTACTGATGTTACCGATGATGTGCATCCAGATGTGGCTGCCAGTGCTGTTGCAGCCGCCCAGATGATTGGTCTGGATATTGCAGGTGTAGATATTCTCTGTGAGTCAATTTACAAGCCCTTAGAGCAACAAGGTGGCGGTATTGTTGAAGTGAATGCTGCGCCTGGCTTGCGTATGCATTTAAAGCCCTCTTACGGCAAAGGTCGTCCTGTGGGTGAAGACATCATCAATATGATGTTCCCACACGGTGAAGATGGTCGTATTCCTGTCGTTGCAGTGACTGGTACAAATGGCAAGACCACAACTGTACGCCTGATCTCCCATTTATTAAACCAAACCGGTCTTCGCGTTGGCATGACTGGTACAGACGGCGTCTATATTAATGGCCGAATGATCGATACTGGCGATTGCAGCGGACCCAAGAGCGCACGCAATGTATTAATGCATCCCGATGTCGATGCTGCCGTTCTTGAAACAGCACGTGGTGGATTACTACGAGAAGGCTTAGGCTTTGATCGCTGTGAGGTAGCTGTTGTTACCAATATCGGTGAAGGCGACCATCTCGGTTTGAACTACATTACTAGTGTTGAGGATTTGGCTATTCTCAAACGCGTCATTGTGCAAAACGTTGCCCCCACAGGTGCAGCTGTTCTTAATGCTGCAGACCCCATGGTTGCAAAGATGGGTGATAAGTGCGCTGGTAGAGTGATCTTCTTTGCGCAAAACCAACATCATCCGGTGCTCACTGCACATCGCGCTAAAAATAAGAAAGTGATTTTCTTTGATGGCACATACATTGTTGCCTCAAAAGGCTCGCGCGTCATGTATCGCTTCCCTGTAAGTGAAATTCCCCTCACTAAAAATGGTGTTCTTGGCTTCCAAGTTGAGAATGCGATGGCTGCGATTGGGGCAGCATGGGCTCTTGGTCTCGATGCAGAAAAAATTGCTCGCGGCCTTCACAGCTTTGAGAGTGATCCTAATTCTGTACCGGGTCGCTTCAATCAATTTCAACACAATGGCGCTACGGTGATTGCCGACTATGGCCACAACCCAGATGCGATGCGTGCTCTGACTAGCGCGGTTGAGGCAATGAAGCCCAAGAAGAGTCATGTTGTTATCAGTGGCGCAGGTGATCGTCGTGATGAAGATATTCGCGATCTGACCCGTATCCTAGGTAACGCTTTTGATAATGTGATTCTCTATCAAGATGCATGTCAACGCGGCCGTGAAGATGGCGAAGTGCTGCGTTTACTACAAGAAGGTCTCGTTGGCGCAACCAAGGCTAAAGAGGTGCAAGAAATTCATGGTGAGTTCAAAGCAATTGATACTGCTTTAGATGGCCTCTCGCCTGGTGATATCTGTCTCATCCTGATTGACCAAGTAGAAGAGTCACTTGCCTACCTCAAGGAAAAGGTAAGGCCGTAATAACAAACTCTCTTATCTGAAATACTTTCAGGGCAACAAAAAACCCAATCAAGCGATTGGGTTTTTTATTTGGGCAGTTTGGTCCAGCCGAATGAACTAAGCGTGATAGTGCTGAATACGATCAATCTCTTCTTTAGATCCAAGCATCACTGAAACGCGCTCATGCAAATCAGTTGGCTGCAAATCCATAATCAGATCAGTGCCGTTAGTAGAAGC
>TBL_comb47_HYPODRAFT_10005197_pt1 | contig 14608 bp, 11 predicted proteins | sample TroBogypolimnion_40_FD_10682 | JGI IMG/M metagenome (IMG submission 10682)
TCCGCCTCCGCGCGCTTGCGCTCCGAAATGTCGCGGGAGATGACTTGGATGGAGGGCTTCCCCTGGTACTCGATCCGGACGGACGATGTCTCCACCGGGACGGTCTGGCCGTCCAGGCGCAAAAGCCGGCACTCGCGCAGCGGGACCTCCGAGCCCTCCAGCAGGTGCTTGATCCGGGAACCGGCCTCGGCGCGCTCCTCGGGATGGACCAGTTCGAGATAGCTCAGGCGTTGCAGCTCAGCCAGTGACTGCGCGCCGTAGATGCCGAGCGCCGCGCAATTGGCGTAAACGAAACGCCCGTTTTGGTGCACCACGATGGGGTCGGCTGCCTGCTCGATCTGGGTGTGGTAGCGCTTCTCGCTCTCGCGGAGCAATTTCTCCAGGCGGGTGCGCTCTGTTATGTCGCGGGCGATGGTGGAGACGCCCGTGATCTCGCCGTTACGCCCGAAAATCGGGGAGAGGGTCAGGGAGACATCTATGCGCCGGCCGTCCTTGGTGAGGCGCACTGTTTCGAGGTGCTCTACGTGCACCCCCTGGCGCACCCGTTCCATGACCTCGCGGAGTTCGTCGACGCGGTCCTGCGGGGCCAGCACGGAGATGTGGCGCCCCACCATCTCGTCGGCGAGGTAGCCGTAGATCCTCTCGGCTCCCCGGTTCCAGCTGGTGATGACCCCGTCCAGGGTCTTACCGATGATGGCGTCATCCGAAAATTCAACGATGGCCACCAGACGGGCCTTCGCTTCCTCCTCAGAGGTCACGATGGCCTGGTCGCTGCGCTCAGACATGACGGACCTCGATGGACAAACGGTCAAACGCTCCTTACAAAGCTGCCCGGTTCGGGATGCTTCTCCAGGGTGAAGTAAAAGGTCGCACCCTTGTCGACCTCTCCTTCGGCCCAGATCACCCCGCCGTGGCGCAGGATGACGCTGTGCACCGTCGCCAGGCCGATCGCGGTCCCGTTCCAGGTGAACTCGCCGGGGCTATGGATGGTCTGGAACGGCTTGAAAAGCTTGGAAACGTATTTCATGTTGAAGCCCGCCCCGTTGTCGCGCACGAAATAGACCGGGGCCTCCTCCGGCCCGCTGCAGCCCAGTTCAATCCTGGCCCGGTGCGTTTTCGAGGTGAACTTCCAGGCATTGCCAAGCAGGTGCTCCAGGGCGATCTGCAGCATGGACCTGTCTCCCCTCACCGGCAGGTGATCGGCGATGCTGACGGCGACCTCCCGCTGCGGCTCCGAGGCCTGGAACCCCTGTATGATGGTGCGGGCCAGCTCGCTTAGGTCCAGGTCCTCGATCACCATCTTGCACCTGGCGTAATGGCTCAGATCGTTGAAGGCGTCGATGATGCTCTTGATCTGGCGCACCACCCGCTCCGCGCGCTCGGCGTAGATTCGGCAGTTTATGTTGCCGCAGTCGCCGCAATCCTCCAGAAGCGCCCGGCAAAATCCCTCCAGCCTCGCCAGCGGCGCGCGCAGATCGTGGGATACCACATAGCTGAAGCTGTCCAGCTCCTTGAGGCTTGCCTGCAGTAGCGAGGTGCGCTGGACCACCCGCCGCTCAAGATCCTCCGTCAGGGAGCGCACCTTTTCCTCGGCGCGCTTCAGTTCCGTCACGTCCAGGCAGGTGCCAGTGACGGAGACCGGCTGAGCCGCGCCATCCAGCACGACCTCGGCCTCCACGCGCAGGACCCGGATGGAGCCGTCGGGGCGCACGACGCGGCAGAAAATGGCGCCCAGCGGCCGACGCCCTTCCACCGCCTCGCGAATGGCCTTGCCGAGCACCGGGCGGTCATCGGGGTGGATCCTCTCCAGGAAGGCCTGGTAGGGGGCGCTGCCGGGCACCGGTTCGCTGCCGCAGATGCGGAACAGTTCCTCGGACCAGCGCATGGTCCCGCGCTCGAGATCCCATTGCCAGCTTCCCAGATGGGCGATGCGCTGCGCATCGGCGAGCTGGCGCTCGCTTTGGCTTATGTGCTGATTCTGCTCCTGGACCAGGCGCTTCAGTAGCAGCTGTTCCAGGGTTTTGTCGATCACCCGGAAAAGCTCGTCGTAATTGATCGGTTTCAGCACGTAATTGTGGATACCGATGTCGATGGCATTCATGAGATAGGAGGTGTCGCTGTGTGCCGTGACGGCGATGATGAGCGCCTCGGGGTTGGTCGACTTGATCTCCCGGGCCATCCGAATTCCGTCCATGACCGGCATGTTGATGTCGGTCACGACGATATGCGGGAGGTGCTCGCGATAGGTGGCCAGTCCGGCTACCCCGTTTTCGGCGGCATAAAGAGTCAGTTTCGGATAGTTCATGAGGAGCATCCTGCTAACCATGTTCCTGGCATCGGGCTCGTCCTCAACATAGAGCAGGGCTATCCCGCTTACGTCGTAGGCTATCGGTACCTTGTCATCTTCTTGAGCCGGGCTCTGTGCCATTCAAGCATCCTTGTCCCGCGCAAGCACCCGCTGCAAGCGGTCTGCAGTCATAGGTTTATAGATGTAATCGAGGACTCCGAGCTCCCTGCAGGTCTCCTGGTCGAGGTCGTTGTCGGACGAGGTGAGAATCGCTACGGGCAGGTTGCGCAGGGCGGGATTTGCCCTGATGCTTTGCAGAATTTCTATGCCGCTTACTTTGGGAAGCTTCAAATCCAAAAGCACCAATGTGATCTGGTGGTGGGCCTGATCTCCTGCCAGTTTATTCAGTAAATCCCCGGCCTCCTCCCCGTCGCGCGCCACGATGACCTTGTCCGAACAGACCTTGCCAATGATCCGCGTTGCCAGATAGGCGTCGTCCGCATTGTCCTCTATCAGCAAAATGTAGCGGTCTTTCATAGATCCCCCCGTGGCGCAAGCCTGACAGCCTCAGGATGGCAGTAGCACTCTTGGCCAGCATACCTGCAAAACGGCCGAGACATTCCGAAGGTTCTTCCTTCGGCAGCCCCGGCCGTCCGTCTTTCTGAAGAGCTGTCATCCGTGGAAGCATAACATTAACCCATACTTATTTTAGCGAGGACAGGTAGCTTGTCAAACGGATTATGCGGTGGATTTAATGTGCTTACCACTGTGCAGCAGTCGCTGGTAGCTAGCGTGACGGGGCACACCTGGTTGGAGAACTGGCAGATTTGCAGCGAAGGTGGAGGTTTCGGGGCCGTGGCGCCCGCCGAGATGGCAACCGCGGACCAGACCTCGGATTTCAGCGCTTCTGAGTACCCGGCAGCAGTTCTTCGATGGCAGCTGTGAGGGTGCTGAATTTGAAGGGTTTTACTATGTAGTAGTCGAATACCTGGCCTTCTACTAGCGAGCCTTCCTGGGTTGCTCTTTCGAGGTCCGCGCTCAGTGCCACGAGTTTGGTGGCCGGCGAGTGCGAGCGGATCATGCGCGCCATTTGCAGCCCGTCCATCTGCGGCATATTCAAGTCGGTAATGACCATTTCCGGGGTGTGCTCCTGGAAAAGTTGCCATCCGGCGATTCCGTTTCCGGCACAATGCGCGATGAAGTCCGGATACAGGGTCCGGATCACCAGAATAAGCATCTCACGCGAGTCGGTGTCGTCTTCCACTATCAGTAAGGAGCGTGGAGTAATCATGTCGGTAGTACCTTAGGCGATACGGTATCCGGAAATTTAAGGAAAATCAGGCAGAAGGGCATCCGTACCCACCGCTCAAGAGTTCTGCCCGCGTGGGCACGGGTGCCCACCTTACCTACTACGGGGTTGCCTCCATGGCCACATTTTCTAGTTTATACTGCACGATTCCTGGCCTGGCAACCAGCTTAATAATAAATTTCTTATTATTTTTCTGACAGCGGTCTTCCGCTGAGCAGCAACGCCCCCTCCCCTTGCAGGTGGATTGTCGGCGCCACTGCCATTAAGTCAACCTATCCCACTCCGCTAAGCTCTCCCCCTCCCCTGGCGGGAGGGGGTCGGGGGGCTGGGGAAAGTGCCACGTTTACCAGAGTTGGCAACTTCACCCTCCCCCCAGCCCCCTCCCGTGCTCCGCCTCCCAAGGCGCGGGCGAGTCGTTGCCAAGCCGGCGAGTTTTGTGGCATCATGGAAGGTGTAGATGTCAGGCAGGAAACCCGTTTCCTGCAAGGAGCCAATAAGATGGGTCAAGCGCACTACATCATGGAGCACGAAGGAGAAGCACAGCGTCTCGATCTCAAGACCGAGGGCGGACCGGTCTTCAAGCAGGCGCTTTGGGCCGGAATCCAGCCCGGCATGCGGGTCGCCGACGTCGGTTGCGGCTCCGGGAAGACCACCCATTTCCTGCACAAGCTGATCCAGCCCGGTGGCGAGATCGTCGGGATCGACGCCTCCCGGTCCAGGGTGCGCCACGCCGAAGCCTCCTATGGCGGGAAGGGAATCAGCTTTGCCTGCCGGGATTTCTACCGGCCACTACGGGACCTCGGGGAGTTCGATTTCGTCTGGGTCCGGTTCGTGCTCGAATACCACCGCTCCCGGAGCCGCGATGTGGTGGCGAACCTGGCAGACCTGCTGAAACCGGGCGGCATCCTCTGCCTTGCCGACCTGGACAACAACTGCCTGAATCATTTTGGCCTCTCGGCCCGGTTGGAAAAGACGCTCAATGGGATCATGAGCACCCTGGAACGGGATCACGACTTCGACCCGTATGCCGGGAGAAAGCTCTACTCCTACTTGTATGACCAGGACTTTGAGGATATCACCGTGGAAATGGACCACCATCACCTGATCTACGGCGCCTTGAATGACATCGACCGGTACAACTGGACCAAGAAGATCGAGGTAGCCGCGAAAAATTCAGGCTACTGCTTTGACGCCTACCCCGGCGGATTCCGTGAATTCGCTGAAGAATTCCAAAGCTTCTTCAGCGACCCGCGCAGGTTCTCCTACACACCGATCATCTACTGCAAGGGGCGCAAAGCCGCGCGGCCTCTCACACCTCTATCCTGAACTCCGCTCCGCCTGGTTGGTTGCGCACCGATAGCCTACCCGGTATGTTCTTCTCGATGATGATCTTCGACATGTAGAGGCCGATGCCGGTCCCCTGCTCCGGCCCACGGGTGGTGAAATAGGGGTCGAAGATCTTCTCCATGATCTCCTCGGGGATGCCCCCCGCGTTGTCCGTGATGGTGACGACCGCCTTTTGCTCCTGTTGGAAGACCCTTATGGTGATCTCCCTCGGGTCGGCGCTCTTCGCCGCCAGGAAGGCGTCCCTGGCATTGAAAAGGATGTTGAGGATCACCTGCGAGAATTCGTTGGGATGCCCGAAGATGACCGGGTCGGCTGACGATTCGACAGTGATGGCGATCTTGAGCTGTTTGAAGCTCTCCTCGATGAGCGACAGCGTGTTCTCTACCACCTGGTTCACCTGGAAGTTGACCTTTTCCTTCTCCGGTTTGAAAAAGTTCCGGAAATCGTCGATGGTCTTGGACATGTGGGAAAGCACCTTCATGAACTTGGCGACGCTCCCCCGCAGGTAGTCGCGGTCGAAGTTCCCCCTTTCGTACATGACCGGCAATTCCTGGACGATGAGGCCCAGCTCGTTGAGCGGCTGGCGCCATTGGTGGGCGATGTTGCTGATCATCTCGCCCAGCGCGGCCAGCCGGCCCTGCTGCAGCAGCATGCGCTCCTTTTCGCGCAGCTCCTCCAGCGCCAGGACACGCTGCGCAGTTTCCTCCTCCAGGTCGAAATAGGTCCGCTCCAGCTCCTCATGCTGCAGTTCCAGCTTGGCCCGGCTCTGCTCCAGGTCGCGGGTCCGCTTGGCCACCCTGAGTTCCAGCTCTTCGTTCGCCGTTTCCAGGGCCCCGATCAGCTCGCAGTTGCGTATGCTGATGCCGATGATGGAGGCGAGCCCCATGATGAGGCTGATGTCGCGCTCTACAAGCGGTTTCTTGGTCTGCACGTTCTCTACCGCCAGCACGCCAAGCGAAGCGTCCTCGCAGACGATCGGGCAGCAGATGAAGGCCCGGGTGCCGGTAGTCTGCGCGCACGCCAGTGCGCGCCCTCCCAGGCTCTCCTCGGGGTGGACCAGGTTGTTGACCAGGAAGGGGCGCTGTTCGCGGAACGAGCTCAGGTATACGTCCAGGGCCCCCTCGTCGTCCAGGCGCCAGGTGAGGCTCCCCAGGCAGAGCAGTTCCTGCTCGGAATACCCGTAGCTGGTGCGCAGCTCCAGGCAGCTGCCGTCGCGGTCTGCCAGCAGCAGGAGCCCGCGGTCGTAAGGGAGTCGCTTCTGCATGATCCGGACCACGTCGGGCAGCATCTCCTCCACCCGGGTGTAGGAGCCGAGCCGGGACCCGATCTCGTGGGTCAGCAGCGCATTGTTATAGTTGAGGTTGATCTGGTCCAGCAGATTGTCGATCGATTCCTTGGTTGAGTTGAGGCCCGCCTTGAGCTCCCTTTTTTCGCTCTTGTCGGCAGCCAGCGCCAGCAAGAGCAAGGCGCAGAACGAGCTGGGCAGGAATACCGCCAAAAGCCCCCCCTGCCCGGCGGCCGCCAGCGCCAGGTTGCCGGCGGCCGCCAGCAGAGCCAGCAGGTTTCGGGCCTTCTTTAGAAACAGGAAGGTCGTCTTGTCCCAGCTGACCAGGTAACGGCAGACCGCCCCGCCCCGGAACACGCACTCGGGGTGCTGGATGGTCGGCAGGTGCTGAATCTCGGGGAAGTACTGCAGGTCGGTGATCTTGTGGTTGAAGATGAGGACGATCGCCTCGAAGAAGCCGATCCGGTTCTCGCACTGGTAGAGCTTCTCGAGCCCGGCTTCGATGGGCGCCACTACGATCTCGACCGCGTTGGAGGAGATCCGGCGCGACTCGTAGCGTGAGGAACGGGTGAAGTTCGCCGTCGTCTTGCTGATGATATCGAAGGTGCTGGCGGCGTCCACCATCCCCAGGATGTACTGTCTCATGGCGCCCAGCACGTCGGGTGAGGCCGCATAGCGCCCGGCTTCGCGTGCGATCTTCCGGTTTCCCGTCATCTGGACCAGCCTCTCGTAGAAGCGGTCCACCTGCTCCTGCTTGAACCAGTGGGCCTGGTCGGCGACTTCGTATTCCTTCATCCCGGCGTATTCCAGGAGATCGCCGATATCGACATAGCTGTACTTGTGCTTAATCAGCAAGATGAAAGAGTTGATGATTCGGCTGTTATAAAGGGGACTGTCAATCAACCCTGAAGGTTCCATGCGCACCGGTCCTTGCTTGTCATACCGCCTTTTTCACGCTTCTGAAGAGGCCGTCGCAATATTTGAAGTACAGGTCGCTATACTGCAGATTCAGTATCCAGAGCTGGTAGACCTTGTCGCAGGGGAGCCCGTTCCGCTCTACGTAGGAATACGGGTAGGTCAGAACCGGCATCTCGCCTCCCTCGTAATGCTGGCTTACCTGTTCCAGCGCGAGCTGCACCAGGCCTGGGGGGAGCTCCTCGTCCAGGACCATCAGCGTGACGCAGTTGGTGAGTTCGGCCATGTTGAAGCCGGCGTCGGTGCAGTTCGCCAGGATGAACGCCTTCAGGCTCCCCTCCTTGCGCAGCGAATAGCAGTAGGTCTCCTTTTTGAACCCGAGCCGCCGGTATTCATCGGCCAGCTCTTCCTCCCCCTGGGACCCGGGCTGCAGGTCGAAGGCCTCTATCAGGAGCCCGCCGGAGGCGAAGCCGTAGAAACTCGCCAGCTCTCCCCGGTCAAAGGAGGTGCTCGCAATCAGCTCCCAGTGCTCGGGGAGTTCCTCCGCGCCCGCAGCGTCCGGCGTGAAGTGAGAGTAGGCGAAGCTATCCAATGAGCAGATTCGCGGGTCGCGCTGCTGTCGTGCAAACCCCCCGAAAACCCGGTTCGGGAACTTGTTGTCGGGCCGGTAGTAACAGTAAACGAACTGCAGGTGCGCGAAGTAGAAATTGCCCAGTTCGTTCAGGTAATGACTGATCTGGTCCAATACGGCAAGCCCCGCCTTGAGAGACACCGATTTCCTCGCCGCATGGTGGTGGATCAGCCAGGAGTTCTGGTAAAAGCGCACCATCGCCATGTGCCCCAGGATGGTTCCGCGGTCCTGGTAGATGAAATGCCGCGCGATGTGCGGGTTCTCCCCGTAGAGCTTCGCGTAGGTCTTCTTGATCTGCTCCTTGTTGGCCTGGAAGTGGCCGTACTTCTCGGGGTAGATGAATCCGGTCTCGAAGAAAAAGTTCCAGAGTTCGTCCAGGTCCACCTCGGTGCAGACGTAGGATTTCCGGTTCTCGACCTGGTGCAGGATGGACAAAAGCTTCACGTGGTCGCGGATGTCCATGTCAAGGATCGCCAACCCGCACCTGATGGTGCCCTCCCCTGCCTCACCCGCGACGGGGTTTCGGAAGACTACCTGCGCCCTGCAGCGCAGGCTGAGCCCCTGCGCGAAACTCAGTTTGAGCTCCGGGATGATCATCCCCGCCATCAGCACCGAATCCTCCTCGTTCTCCTCCACCGATAAACCGGAGCCTGACAGGTCGACCACCTTCAGGTTGACCCTCCTGCCGATCAGGGGATGCTCGAAGACGATATTGGGCGAGGGAACCAGGTGCTGCCGGCTGTTACGGTACTTTTTCACCTTGAAGCGCTGCATGTTCTGGCTCAGCTGCCTCAGCACGAAGGTGCGGCTCGACCTGAGGCTGCACTGCCAAAGGATCTCGCAGGCCCCGGAGTAGAGCACGCTCCCGCCGGCCGACAGACGCAGGTTCAGCGGGGTCTCGGGATTGATCCAGTAGAAGGTCTCGGGGGCGTCCGCCGCGGCCTGGGTGCGCAGGGAGACGGGCGTGAAGTCGAGCACCTCGCCGTGGAATATGGCGCCGTGCTGGCTTAGCTGCACGGCTATTCCGGAACTGGCGTGGCGTTTGATTTTGCGCAGGTGGAATTCGCGGCAGGTGACTGGCAGGGTGCAGCTGAGCCCCGTCTCGGAAAGTCCGATGATTTCGGGGTTTACCAGGAGATACTTCTTGCCGTCCGGGATGAGCAGATAGTCGAAGCGGTAGTTCTTTAGCAGCTGGCGCAGGCTGGGGACCTCGGCCCAGGTGCAGTCCAGCCGCTCGCCCGCGCAGGGGAGCGGACGCGCGCGCAGCGTGATGGCGTTGTCGTAGCTTACATGCCTGAGGCCTACCAGGACCGTCTGATCCTGGAAGTTCAGGTAGTTGAGCCGGTTGACCAGGTGACTTCTCGCAACACTCTTGCCGAGGTCGGCGGCGCCCTCGGTTGTGCCGGATTTCACCAGATGCAGCGGCTGGGATGCGTTAGCCATGAGGGCCTCGGTTGCGGTCATTTCCCGTCCAGGACTTCCCTGATTACCTTCAAAAGTTGCGTAGGCAGGATCGGTTTGGCGATGAAGCGAAACTCCTGGACCTCGAGGTCGCTAAAGGTGTCCGCGGTGTAGCCGCTGGTAAAGAGGACCTTCAGCCCAGGCTTGATCCTGGTCACCTCCTCGTACACCTCCTTGCCGTTTTTCTTGGGCATGACCGAGTCGAGGAACAGCAGCCCGATCCGGTCCTGGTGCTCCTTAAACCGGGCGATGGCGTCTTCGCCGTCGTACGCCTCGATCACCTGGTAACCATAGGTTTCCAGTATCTTCCGGTCCAGCTTCCGGGTCGCCTCGTCGTCCTCGGCGACCAGGATGGTCTCCGTCCCACCTTTGGGGATCGATTCGGGCGCCTTGACCTGCTGCTCCAGCTCGCGGGTGCTGATGGGGAGGTAGATCTGGAAGGTGGTGCCCAGCCCCGGCTCGCTGTAGCAGGTAATGAAGCCGTTATGCTGTTTCACGATGCCGTACACGATCGCCAGTCCGAGACCGGTCCCCTTGCCGCTATCCTTGGTGGTGTAGAACGGCTCGAATATCCTGACCCGGATGCTCTCATCCATGCCGACCCCGTTGTCGGAGAAACTGAGGCTTGCGTACCTGCCGGGAACTCCGTAGCCGTGGGCCCTGACGAACTGCTCGTCCAGATCCACGATCCCGGTGCTGACCCTGATGACGCCTATTGAGGGGATGGCGTCCCGCGCGTTGGTGGCGAGGTTGATGAGGACCTGTTCGATCTGGCCGGGATCCGCCATGATGATGGGGTCCTCAGCGCTGAGGGCGGCCTCGTAGGAGACATTCTCCTTCAGAAGCATGACCAGGAGCCGTTCCACCTTTTTGAGGATCGCGTTCAGGCTGACCGGCTTGGTTTCCAGGGGCGCCTTCCTGCTGAAGCCGAGCAGCGCCTGGGTCAGGTTTGCGGCGCGGCTGGCGGCTTCCAGGATCTGGTGCACGTTCTCGGTGAGCGGGTCGTTCTTCTCCAGCTTGAGGTTCAAAAGGCTCGCGTGCCCGATGATCGCCGTAAGAATGTTGTTGAAATCATGTGCGATCCCCCCTGCCAGGGTGCCCAGCGCCTCCATTTTCTGGGCCTGCCTCAACTGCTGCTCCAGACTTACCCGTTGGCTTATGTCGCTGCCGATGGTGGAGGCGCTGGTGACGTTCCCCTCGGCGTCCACGATTGGCGAAATGGTGAGCGACATATTGATGAGCTTGCCGTCCTTTCTGCGGTGCAGGGTCTCCAGGTGCTCGATGTGCTCTCCCGATCTGGTCTTCACCAGAATCTGCTCCAAGGCGCCCTCGGAGCCCTCCGGCATGAGCCGCACAAGGGAGTTGCCGATCATCTCCTGCCGGGAAAAGCCGTAGATCTTTTCAGCTCCCCTGTTCCAACTGGCTACGGTTCCGTTAAGATCCATGCCGATGATGGCGTCGTCGGAGGATTGGACGATGGCCGCCATCAGCAGGAGCTGCTCGTCGGCGTGGCGCTGCTGGGTGATGTCGTTGAGGACGACCAGGTGCTTGTTGCCGATGATGGAACCGAAAATCTCCACGATGCGCTGGGCCCCGTCCTTGCCGGTGACCCGGTAGCGGTGCGGCTCGATATCGGCCCCCAGGCGCAGCGCCTTCTCCTCCGCCTGCTCCCAGAGCCCCCTCACCTGCCGCCGGTAGGTCTCGTCCGGATAGGCCTTCTGCCACCAGGCCTCCATTTCCGGTATGTCCTCCTGGCTGTAACCGAAGATTTTCATGAACCTGTCGTTTAGGAAGGTGATCCGACCGCGTTTGTCGTAGATCGCCATGGCGATGGGAGACGACTTGATGACGCGCTGGAAGTCCTGTTCGCTTGCGAGGAGCGCCTTGCGCTGGCGGGTCTTGTCCAGGGCGGAATGCACCGCGGCCTGCAGCCGTGCGAAATGCTTGGGTGACTTGACCACGTAGTCGTCCAGCCCGCTTTTAAGCGCCTGCACCGCGATCTCCTGGTTGCCGGTGCCCGTGAACATGATGACCGGGCAGTCAGGCAGGACCGCCCTCACCCGGCGCAGCACTTCCAGTCCGTCGCTCCAGTTGAGCCGGTAGTCGGTGATCACCAGGTCGAACTCGAGACCCTGCAGCGCCCGGGCCAGGGCATCTTCCCGGTAGACCTGGTCGACGACCAAGCCGGTGAACTCCTTCTGCAATTCATGAATCACGAGGGTGCGATCATCAGGGTTGTCGTCAACCAGGAGCAGCTTTAGACTTTCCATGGGCTAGCCCCCCTGGTTCGGCATGCAGAGCTGCGGGGTTTCGTTCAGGCCGAGCCAGTACTGGGTGAGAGTCTGCATCATGACCAGGAGCGTGTTGAAGGAGACCGGCTTCACCAGGTACGAATTGCAGCCGAGCTCGTAGGCCAGGTTGATGTCGGCGCTTTCCCGGCAAGAGCTCAACACGACAGCCGGCAGGCGCTTAAGCGCGGGCTGTTGGCGCAGCCAGGATAGAAACTCCAGGCCAGAGCGGTCCGCGATCAGGTCGAGCAGGACCAGCACCGGGGGCGGATAGGTCTCGCTGTCGGCGAAACAGCCCTGGCCGCCCAGGTAGCAGCGCGCCTGTTCGCCGTCGCTGACGGTCTGCAGCGGAGTGATGACCCCGACGCGTTGCAGGGCAAGCTTGATGAAGCGCGCGTCATCGGGATTGTCATCCAGCAGCAAGATGGTGTGATGTACGTAACTCATGAACTTCGTTTCCCTCTCCAACGGTTAATTAGGGCCCTTCGACTCCGCTCAGGGACCACCCTTCGACTCCGATCAAGGCGCACCGTTCGCTGAGCGGAGCCGAAGCGCAGATTCCGGGACCGGCTGCCCGCTGAGCGGAGTCGAAGCGCAGACCCGCCGGCTATGCCTCAGGGCCGCTCCTGGCACCCGGAAGCTCGATCCAGAAACGGCACCCCTCACCTAGCCTGGACTGGACTCCTATCCGGCCACCCAGGCGGGTCACCGCTTTGCGCGCGATGGCGAGACCGATGCCGTTTCCCTGATAGGTTTCCACGCCGTGCAGCCGCTCAAAAACCTGGAAAATACGCTCCTGGTCCTTAGGGGCAATGCCGATGCCGTTATCCTGCAGAAAGAGCCGGACCTTGTCATCCGCCTGTTCGGCCCAGATCCGCAGCTCCGGCGTGACCCCTTCGGCGACGTACTTGACAGCGTTGGACAACAGGTTCAGGACCACCCGAACCAGCACAGCGTGATCGCCTCTGACCTGGGGCAGCCCTTCGGCCACCGTCAGCCGATAACTGCCTCGCTGGCCGGCCAGATCGAGTTGTTCCACAGCATCCCGCACAACCTGTTCCAGGTGCACCGTGTGCGACAGCAGATCCTGGCGGCTCAGCCGGCTATAATCCAGAATGTCCTGAATCATCTGATCCATGTCCTGCGCGGCGTCGACGATACGCCGCAAAAAATCGCTGCGTTCCGGATCTTCCGCCTCTTTGTGGTTTTCCAGAAGTATCTCCGCAAAGCCTTGTATGGCGCGCAGCGGTGCACGCAGGTCATGGGACACGGAGTAGGCGAACGTGTCGAGTTCACGATTGGTTTCCTCGAGCTGAGCGGTCCTCTCGGCGACGCGCCGCTCCAGCTCTGCGGCATCCTTGGCAATCTTCTGGTAGGCCAGTGCATTCTCGATGGACTGGGCGGCGATCTGCCCCACCGTTGTCAGCCGCTCCAGATCAAAGCTGCTGAACCCGGCCGGGTCCTTTTTGTTCTGAATCTCCAGGTACCCGACCATGGTCCCGTCCGTATCCGATATGGGGATACTGAGAGCGGACCTGACCCCGAGGGCTGCCGCCCGCCCCGGGTCGATGAGCGGGTCATGCAGGGCATCGTTGCAGAGATGGGGTTCCGAAGTGACAACCAGCCTGCCGGGGATGTCGGTCCCGGGAGCCCAGCCGTTGCTGGTAACCACGGGCAGGCCATCTTGGAAATACCGGAAGCAGGATACCCCATCGGCGCAACAGATGGCGACCATGCCGTTTTCGGCCCCGGTGCAGCTGATGGACTCTTTGACGACATGATCCAGGATCTTTTCGATGTCGAGCGTCGAGTGCAACGAGGTACTCAGTTTGCGCAGGTTGTGCAGTGCCTCTTCGATCCGTTTACGATCAGCCGATGCGCTGCCAGGAGACCTGACGTTTCCTTGTGGTATGTTTTCAGAGCTACTTTTCACCATTAAGGTTGTCCTTTCCACGAATCGATCCAGTAGCGCACTCTGATTATATCTGAGCTAGATTAATTTGCACCAATATTTAGCCCCCTCTTCAGGACCTAAGGTTCCCTACCTATAATACGTTGCGAGATGATACTGACCACAGGGTGGCTGTCGAGGGAGGCCGGGGGCGTTGTCCCCGGATAGAGGTGGGCTAAGGCCGGGAGACGAATGGGTTGTCTGCCAGGTAGAAGCGTAGCGGCTTCTCAGCCCAGGCTCCTGCGTACGCCACGCCGATGCGGGGCCGTACCACGATGTCGGAGACCGCGTCCCCGGGGCCAGCGGCGACAAAAAATTCCGCGCTGGTCATGTCGTGGCCGTTGAGTCGGCCGTCGATCTGCATCGCCTTGCAGAGCAGCGCCGGGCCCCTGGTACGGCCGGTGACGCCGTGCACCGGTTCGAGGGCCCGCAACAGCACAGCTGCGGCCTGCCCCTCGGGCTCGGTAACAATGTTCATGCACCAGTGCATGCCATACACGAAGTAGACGTAGGCGTGTCCGGGCGCACCGAAGAGCACCCGGGTGCGCGCGGTGAGCCCCCGGGAGGAATGAGCGGCCAGGTCGTGCGGCCCGAGGTACGCCTCGACCTCGACGATCTTCCCGACCCGCTCGGTTCCCTCCACCAGGTGGACCAGGTAACAACCGAGGAGATCGCGGGCTACGATGATCGTATCGCGCTCGTAAAACGAGCGGGGCAACCGGTGGAAAAGGTCCATGGCTGGTATTCCGGTCCTATATCATGACGACTGGCAGCATGCCCTCCGGACTTCAGTGCAGGGGCGAATCGCTTTCCTTGAACCAGGTCTCAGAGCGCGAAGCTACTCCCCCGGGGAGCACGAACAGGTCGTAGTTCAGGGTCAGGGTGTAGTCCGGAATTACCTGGTAACTGCCGGTCAGGATGAAAGGCGGGTCGGTTGAGGTGAGTGAAAAAGTGCCGCTGCTGCTATTCAGTATCGTGTTGACCGAGCTCCCCAGCAGGTAGCTGCCGCTTGCAACCTCCCGGCCGGTACCGGAAACGCTGATCGAGTAGCCGGGGTTGTCGAGTCTCAAGGTGCCGCCGCTATAGGAGGAAAATGCGCCGGTTCCGGCGGCAGAGGTAATGCTGGTGCGGGAA
>TBL_comb47_HYPODRAFT_10005198_pt1 | contig 14604 bp, 10 predicted proteins | sample TroBogypolimnion_40_FD_10682 | JGI IMG/M metagenome (IMG submission 10682)
GGCCAGCAAAGGACCTTGCAAAAGCCAAAAAAGCCAAAAAACATGCGCTGGCCAAAACAAAGAAGACCAAAATCCGCGGGTTTTAACGTGAAAAGGGCCCGGATCCCAAGCCCCGAGCCGTAACACCGTAACACGGTGCTATACTGCAAAACTCTTATTGGCTCAGTCAAGCCCTTATTTTATCCCTTTGCGACTCACCCTACACTCCTGCAGAGCTTGACGCCCGTGTTTTTCTAGAGTGCCCTGTCCCGTGGCTGTGGTTCTTTCTGGCTTGAATGGCCTTTGAGACCCAGGACCCCTTACCCTGGGGTCGACAACGCTTTTTTATGGATCCGCACCTTGGGGCCTTTGGCGCCAAGGGACACTTCGGTTTTTTTGATCATGTGGCTCTTACTTAAACAGTCCGCCTTGCAATCGATGCACTGGGGACTCGACCAAATCGAACGATTGCGCCGCGGCGAGCGAGCAACCCTCTCCCTCCTCTTGCAAGCCCTGTTGGCCCTTTGGGTCGTGGGTGCGGGCGCCTCCTATGCCTTGGTCAGTCTGGGCCCCGATGCCGCCCTCCTTGCTCCACATACCCTCAGGCTGGACCTCAACTGGGCACAATTGCAAGCCCTGGCCCCGGCGGGGGCCGACAACCTCAACTTGGTCAACTCACCCCAAACCATGCTCGAAGGCAGCCCCCAAGACGCGCAAGAGCCCTTCAAAAATACCGGCCCAAACGCTGCCCGTGCTGGCCTAGGGCTTTACCGCACCGACTGGTCTCGAAGCAACGACAGCGCTCAAAGCCTCCTCACCCGACTTGACGTGCGCGACCCCAAAGCGCGTGAGTTCATCGCCAGCAACCCGCTCGCGCGCGCCAATCTTCTGGGCAAAGCGCAGCGTTTGGTGAGCGTCAACACCAATGCCCAGCACGAACTCGAGGAGATCGTGGTGCGTTGGGCCCACGACTCGGACCGCTCGTTTAGTCGCTTGGTGATCCACAAAACCCCCAGCGGCTTCTCCGCCAAAATCGACGTCGCCCCGCTCGAGGTGTCGACCCAAATCGCAGCGGCCACCATTCAGAGCTCGTTTTACCAAGCCACCGATGCGGCCCATATCCCGGACCGCCTGGCCAACCAGATGGTGGAGATCTTCTCGGGCGACATCGATTTTCACCGCTCGCTCAGAAAAGGCGACCACTTCACCCTCCTTTATGAGACCTTGACCGCAGACGGCGAGCCCCTCCAAACCGCCCGGGTCTTGAGCGCCGAGTTCGTCAACCGCGGCAAGCCCTACCGAGCGATCTGGTTCAATTCGGGCGAGACCGCCACCTCGGGCTACTACACCATGGAGGGGCTGACCTTAAAGCGCCTGTATCTGGCCGCTCCCCTGGCGTTTTCTCGCATCACCAGCGGTTTTAAGATGCGTTTTCACCCCATTTTGCAAGAGTGGAAAGCCCATTTGGGGGTGGATTACGCCGCCCCCGCGGGTACGCCCGTGCGCACCGTGGCCAATGGCGTGGTGGACTTTGCGGGTGTGCAAAATGGCTATGGCAATGTGATCTTGATCAAACACCCGCAAGGCACGACCACGGTCTATGCCCACTTGTCGCAAATCGGCGTGCGCAAAGGCCAATCGGTCGAGCAAGGCGAGAGAATTGGCGCAGTGGGCCAAACCGGCTGGGCAACGGGTCCGCATTTGCACTTTGAGTTCCGTGTCAACGGCCAGTACCAAGACCCCGAACGCATGGCCCGGCAAAACGCACCCATTCCCTTGGCCACTGAACTCAAACCCGCCTTTGAGCGCCAGGCCTTGCAAGCGCGAAACGTGCTCCAGGAGACCTCCGTCTTGGAAACCGTGGACATTGATTGAGCGCCAACGGCCCCTATTGACCCAGCCTTCCTCATGAGGCCAACTCCCCCCAATGCTCTTTATATTGGCTTGATGTCGGGGACCTCGATGGACGGCGTGGACGCCGTCTTGGTCGATCTTTCCCGAGGTTTTGAGGCCCGAGCTGAACACTTTGTCCCCTACCCTGCGGCGCTCAAAGCCACCCTCTTGGCCTTGAACACCCCTGGCGCCAACGAGTTGCACACCAGCGCCCTGGCCGCCAACGAGGTCGCCCGCCTCTACGCCCAAGCGGTCAATGCCTTGCTCAGTGAGGTCTGCCTCAAGCCCAGTGACATCACTGCGCTTGGGGCCCATGGCCAGACCGTGCGCCACCAACCTGGCCGGCACGACTCAGAGGGCTACACCACACAACTCTTGAACGCGGCGCTTTTGTGCGAGCTCACCGACATCGACGTGGTCTATGACTTTCGCGCCCGCGATGTCGCCGCACAAGGCCAAGGCGCCCCCTTGGTGCCGGCTTTTCACGACGCTTTGTTCGCCCAAGAGCAAGGTGGCGTGGCGGTTTTGAATTTGGGCGGCATCAGCAACCTCAGTTGGCTCCCACCCCTGTCACAAGGCGTCAAGCGCAGGCTGCTGGGGTTTGATTGTGGGCCAGCCAATGTATTGATGGACGCTTGGGTGCAAGAGCACACCGGCGCCCCCTTTGACCGGGGTGGCCTTTGGGCCGCCCAAGGCCAGCTTCATCGAGGTTTGCTAGAAACCCTCCTCGCCCATCCCTATTTCCAATTGCCCCCACCCAAAAGCACTGGGCGCGACCTCTTTCACCGCGCCTGGCTTGAGGCCCAATTGGAGCAGTGTTTTGGGCTGGAGAACCCAGCACTCAAGCCGAGCGCCCAAGATATCCAAGCCACCTTGCTTGAGCTCACCGCTCGCACGTGTGTGCAGGCTTTGGCCCGCACCCCCCCACCGGGTACAGTCGTGCAGTTGCTCATCGTGTGTGGTGGAGGCGCCAACAACCACACCCTCTTGGCGCGTTTGGCCGATCTCTGCGCCGAGGACCCGGTCTTGGCACACACCCAAGTGAAGAGTTCAGCGCAGTTGGGAATTGGCGTGCATTTGATCGAAGCCTTGGCCTTTGCCTGGTTGGCGTACAAAAGAGTGCGGCTTGAATGCGCCAATGCACCCAGTGTCACGGGTGCTTTAGGGCCCCGGGTTTTGGGCTCCCTTGTCAAAGCCTGAGGGTTGAGCGTGGTTCTTGACAACCCAAGTAGATCAAGCGTGTGCCGCAGTCTGTCGCTGGGTTTCAATCAAGAACTGCAATGGAGTTAATGGCGTTAATGGCGTTAATGGCGTTAATGGCGTTAATGGGGTTAATGGCGTTAATGGCATTCTTTGGCATTCCATGCCGTGTTGTAGCGGCCAGGCCATTGACGCGTGCGACTCGATACGCAATCGCACAGACGCTCTGGGTTGGCATCCCGCATCCCAAGTTGAATGCTGGCGGTGGACGTTGAGATGAGTCCTAGGTCCAGGCCTTGCTCTTGAGGCTGAGGTCTGATTTTATTTCTAATTGTGGGCCTCGATGGAGGACACCGTTAAAGCGTTGGTTGACCAAAAGCACCGTCCAAAGGAAAGTGGTCAGTGGTCAGTGGACAACTCGATCGAGAGGATCAAACTGAAAACGACGATCCGCAGCCACACGTCGTGGTGGCATTGGGGTTTTTGATGACGAACTGAGCGCCCTGCAGGTCTTCTTTGTAATCGATCTCTGCACCCAAGAGGTACTGGTAAGACATGGCATCGATCAACAAGGACACGCCATTTTTGGTCATGGTGGTGTCGTCTTCGTTGGTGATTTCATCAAAGGTGAAACCATACTGAAAACCCGAGCAGCCCCCGCCTTGGACAAACACGCGCAACTTCAGGGATGGATTGCCCTCTTCTGCAATCAAATCGGCCACTTTGGCCGCCGCACTGTCGGTGAAGACGATGGGCTCGGGCATGGTGGTTTCAATGTTTTCGGCAACTGCGCTCATAGCATCCCCTTCAGGTCAATTCAAATCAATTCAAAAAGTTCATCTTTTACAGGTGCATCCTAACAAATTATGCCCAACATCACCGATCAAATGGTTTTTCCCGCTGAACTTGTGTGGTGATTTAACCCAAAAACCCTGATCCAATCAGGGACTTGCCCAACCTCTCCACCACCCAACCAGGTCAAATCCAGGCAAAAAAAAGTGCCAAGCCCCGTGTAAGAGTTTGGCACCTGGCTGAAACGCCTCGTGGGCGACTGGGATCAGCGTTTGGAGAACTGTTTCCTGCGACGTGCACCGTGCAAGCCGACCTTTTTACGCTCGACCTCACGCGCGTCGCGCGTGACGTAACCCGCAGCAGACAGCACAGGCTTCAAGCTTGCATCGTAGTCAATCAAAGCACGGGTGATGCCATGGCGCACCGCGCCGGCTTGGCCCGACTCACCACCACCGTGGAGATTGACTTGAATGTCAAAATTCTCCACATGCTGGGTCAAGACCAAGGGTTGCTTGGAGATCATGATCGAGGTTTGACGGCCGAAGTACTCGGCGATGTCTTTGCCGTTGATCGTGATTTTGCCCGATCCTTTTTTGAGGAAAACCCGAGCGACAGAGGACTTGCGGCGTCCCGTGCCATTGTTCCATTCACCAATCATGTCAGGCTCCTTTTAGGGTTAGCGCTTTGGGTTGTTGAGCACTGTGGGGATGCTCGGCGCCCCCATAGACCTTGAGTTTTTTGATCATGGCGTAGCCCAAAGGACCTTTGGGCAGCATGCCCTTGACCGCTTTTTCAAGCGCACGACCAGGGTGCTTGGCTTGCATATCGCGGAAATTGGTGGAGTAAATACCGCCCGGGTAGCCCGAGTGACGGTAATACATTTTGTCCAAGGCCTTGTTGCCCGTGACACGCAATTTGGAAGCGTTGATGACGACTATGAAGTCGCCGGTATCGACGTGAGGCGTATAAATGGCCTTGTGTTTGCCGCGTAAACGGAGTGCAGCTTCGCTGGCAACACGTCCGAGCACCAAATCGGTGGCGTCAATCACAAACCACTCGTGCACCACGTCAGCGGGTTTTGCGCTGAAAGTAGACATGGAAAATTTCCTAGAGTTGGGTTTGTTGGATCCTTTTGCCACGGTCGGCGTTCTTCTGACGAGAACCTCTTAGGTGGTGAATTGTTTCACTCCACCGCGGGATACCTAAACGCTGCAGAGCCCTCCATTATACGATGGCCGTGAGCGTTTGGGCAAGTTTTGGGCTGGAGCAGGACCCGTGTCTGGCTTCTCGCGGCCACACAGACCCACACCTTCAATCCAAAAACGTTGTTTTCCAACACCTTTTGGACCCGACTTAGGGGTTACCATCGCTTCCCTATGTTCAGTTATCGTCACGCCTACCATGCCGGCAACCATGCCGACGTCTTAAAGCACAGTGTGCTCATCTCCATTGTCAAGTACATGACAGAAAAGCCCGTGCCCTTGTCCGTCATCGACAGCCACGCGGGCGCCGGTCTTTATCGCCTCGACAGCCAAGCCCTGGCGCTGAGCGGCGAAGCGGGGGAAGGCATTGAGCAGTTTTTAAAAGACCCCCGTCCTTTGAGCAGCACCTTGCTCAAAGACTATGTCGAGACACTCACGGCCTTTAACACCGGCAAAAAAACCACGCTGTACCCGGGCTCACCCTTCATCATCCAGCATTATTTGAACGCGAGCGACCGCTTGAAGCTCTTTGAGCTGCACCCCACCGACACCCGACTCTTGGAGCAGCACGTCGCCCAATTGCGCGCCGCGCGCCAAGTGGCGGTCCTGCGCGAAGACGGGTTTGAGGGGATGAAGAAATTTCTGCCGCCAAAAAGCAGGCGTGGCTTGGTCCTCATGGACCCGAGCTACGAAATCAAATCCGACTACGCCAAAGTGGCCCTGAGCATCCAGGACTGTTTGCGCCGCTTTGAGACCGGCACCTACATCGTCTGGTACCCCCTCATTGCAAGAGCACATGCCCACGATTTGCCCAAGCGCCTCAAAACCCTGGCCCAACAAGCCCGCCGCCCTTGGCTGCACCTGTCTTTGATCGTGAAATCGAGCAAATTCACGACCCTACCGGGTCAACTCGTTGACGTGATGGATCGTCAAAAACGACCTGGCTTGCCCGGGTCTGGGCTTTTTGTGATCAACCCCCCCTACACCTTGGCGGGTTTGGCCAAGGAGGCCATGCCCGAATTGCTCGAACGCTTGGGGCAAGACGATCACGCCAATTTCGTCATCGACTCGGGCGGCTGAAGACCACCTCTGGGTGCTCTGAGCGCACAACGCTCACCTCAGTGAACTCACCCCATGGTCAAAGCGAGAGACCTGGCGCGGCCCATTGGGTCACCGCCAGCCCAAATGGTCACAGATGCCCAAAATGGCCTCGCTTTGGTTGAGGCTGTAAAAATGGATGCCCGGCACCCCTGCGCGCTGCAACTCCTCACACAATCGCGTCATGACCTCGAGCCCAAAGGCCTTGATCGAGACTTGATCGTCACCGTAAGACTCCAGGCGTTGGCGTATCCAACGCGGCACCTCAGCGCCACAAGCGTCTGAGAAACGCAGCAGTTGCGAGGAGTTGGTGATGGGCATGAGACCGGGCACGATGGGGATATGAACAGAGTGAGCGCTCACATCTTCCACGAACCTGAAGTAGGCCTGGGCGCTGAAAAAATACTGGGTGATGGCAGAGTTCGCCCCAGCTTTGACTTTTTCCACAAAGGCCCGCAAATCTGCTGGGTAGGAGCGCGCTTGGGGATGGGTCTCGGGGTAAGCCGCCACTTCGACGTGGAACCGCCCGGGAAACTCGCGCACCACAAAGGCCACCAAGTCTTTGGCGTAAGTGAACTCACCGCTCGAACCATAGCCGCTGGGCAAGTCCCCCCTCAAGGCCACAATGCGGTGCACGCCCATGGCGGCCAAGCGCGTCAAGTGCTCGCGCGCCGTCGCCGCGGTGGCCCCAACACAAGAATAATGCGCCACCCCCACATGGCCCTCGTTGATGATGTCCTGAACGGCCCTCAAGGTGCCTTCTTGGGTCGAGCCGCCCGCACCAAAGGTCACGGAACAAAACTCAGGATTCAAGGTGTAGAGCTCTTGGCGAACCGCCCTCAAGCGCTCCACCCCCTGGGGGGTCTTGGGCGGAAAAAACTCAATGCTCAATGCGGGTTTGGCGGTGCTGGGGTGTGTCATGTGGGTGTCGATTGGGTTGGCAGCGGGCCAGGCAGAGACAAGCAGAGACAGGCCGACTTGGCCCATCCCAGCTCATCGCTGGGGCATCTCAAGCGTTGTGGCCAAGCGCTGTGGGGCCACGCCAAGGATCCTAGACCCAGGGCCCAGGGCCCAGGACCCAAGCTCTTGGCAACGAGGCCGAGAGGGCACTGGGCACTGGGCACTGGGCACTGGGCACTGGGCACTGGGCACGGGCCGCAGGACACGGGCCCAAGAGGGTCCTGGCGTGGAACTCAAGGCGGCGAAGACAACGCTTTGTGGGCGCTGACCTTCGCCTGATGGCGCAACATGGCGCAACATGTCACCTCTTGGTCATTCATTGCGTTTTTTGCGCACCACGGGCAGACCCAAGGGGTCAATAGCGGTAAGTATCGGGCTTGTACGGTCCCGACTTGTTCACCCCGATGTAGGACGCTTGCATGTCACTCAATTGTGTCAACATGGCGCCCACCTTCATCAAATGCAGTCGGGCCACCTTCTCATCCAAGTGCTTGGGCAAGACATAGACCTGGCCTGACTCATAACGCTCGGGGTGGGTGAAGAGTTCAATTTGCGCAATCGTTTGATTGGCAAAGGAGGAGCTCATCACAAAGCTCGGGTGTCCCGTGCCACAGCCCAAATTCACCAAGCGGCCTTTGGCCAGCATGATGATGCGCTTGCCGCCTGGCAACAAAATATGGTCCACTTGCGGCTTGATTTCTTCCCAGGTGTAGGCTTCCATCGCGGCAATGTCAATCTCATTGTCAAAGTGACCAATGTTGCAAACGATGGCCTGGTCTTTCATGGCCAGCATGTGCTCATGCGTGATCACGTGCTTGTTGCCGGTCGCCGTCACAAAGATATCGGCCTTGTCGGCCGCGTACTCCATGGTCACCACTTTGTAGCCTTCCATGGCCGCTTGAAGGGCGTTGATGGGGTCGATCTCGGTCACCCAAACTTGGGCGCTCAGTGCGCGCAAGGCCTGGGCTGAACCCTTGCCCACATCGCCGTAACCGGCCACAACGGCCACTTTGCCTGCAATCATCACATCGGTGGCGCGCTTGATACCGTCGACCAAGGACTCGCGACAGCCGTACAAATTGTCAAACTTGCTCTTGGTCACCGAGTCGTTCACATTGATCGCACGGAACATCAAGCTGCCGTCGTTCGACATCTCTTTCAAGCGGTGCACGCCAGTGGTGGTCTCTTCGGTGACGCCAATGATTTCCGCGCCTTTTCTACTGTACCAAGTGGGATCTTGCGCCAATTTGGCTTTGATCGCCGCGTACAAACAGGTCTCTTCTTCGCTGGTGGGGTTGCTCAGGAGCGACGCATCGCTCTCGGCTCTCTTGCCCAAGTGCATGAGCAGTGTGGCGTCGCCACCATCGTCCAAAATCATATTGGGGCCTTCGCCAGGGGCATGGGCAGCGGCAAACTCAAAGATGCGGTGGGTGTAGTCCCAATATTCCGTGAGGTTCTCGCCTTTTTTAGCAAAAACCGGGGTGCCTGCAACGGCAATGGCCGCCGCAGCGTGGTCTTGGGTGGAGTAAATGTTGCACGACGCCCAACGCACCTGTGCGCCCAAAGCTTGCAAGGTCTCGATCAACACCGCCGTTTGGATGGTCATGTGCAATGAGCCAGTGATGCGAGCGCCCTTCAAGGGCTTGGATTGGGCGAACTCTTGGCGGATGGCCATCAAACCGGGCATTTCGGTTTCGGCGATTTTGATTTCTTTGCGGCCCCAATCGGCCAAGGATAAATCGGCCACCCAATAATCGGTGGTGTGCAGGGGCTTGATCGCAGCGTTCATGTCTTGATACTCCAATGAGAAGGGTTAAGACCACTGCGCAGCTCGGGATCACCTCACCAACTCGCAGTGGGTGAGCGCCGTTGATGATGGGATCAACCGAGCCTCATTTTTAGCGGGTCTTCAAGGACGCCTTGTAGGATATCTACAGGGCCCTTTGAAGCATCCACAAAAACTGCATCGCTCCTCGGTCGCTCAGGATTTTAACCAAACTTCAAGACGATCGCAAAGACCCGCCGCCAAAAAGACCTTTTGAACGCCAAAAGAGGTTGCCTGAGCGCATCAGCAAGGCTTGAGGGCCACGTGGCTCTAAAATAGACCCTTTTACTGCCTCCCCCCCTTCCTTGAGAATTTGGACATGCAAAACGGCCCCTTAACCGATGAAGTCAAGCGTCGCCGCACCTTTGCCATCATCTCCCACCCCGATGCGGGCAAAACCACGCTCACCGAAAAGCTCCTGCTATTTTCAGGTGCCATCCAAATTGCCGGATCGGTCAAAGCGCGCAAAGCCACCCGCCACGCCACGAGTGACTGGATGGAGATTGAAAAGCAGCGCGGCATCTCGGTGGCCTCCTCGGTCATGCAAATGCTCTACCGTGAGCATGTGATCAATTTGCTTGACACCCCAGGCCACAAAGATTTCTCCGAAGACACCTACCGCGTGCTCACCGCCGTTGACTCGGCCCTCATGGTGATCGACGCCGCCAACGGGGTGGAGGCGCAAACGAGGCGCCTGATCGAGGTCTGTCGACAAAGAAACACCCCCATCATCACCTTTGTCAACAAGATGGACCGCGAAGTACGCGACCCCTTGGACATCTTGGACGAGGTCGAGCGAGAACTCGGCATGCCCTGCGTGCCAATGACCTGGCCGGTGGGCCAAGGCAAAACCTTTGGCGGCATCATGGACTTGAATGCCCACAGCATGAAAGTGTTCGAGTCTGGCTCTGAGAGACGCCCGCAAGACTTTGAAACCATGCCACTCGATCACCCCGAGGCCTTGATCGCACGGTTTGGACAGGAGTACACCACGGCACTTGATGGCATGGAACTCGCCCGCGGGGCGTCTCCGAGTTTTGACCGAGAAGCGTTTTTGGCGGGCCTTCAAACCCCGGTGTTTTTCGGCTCGGGCGTGAATAATTTTGGTGTGATGGAGGTGCTCGACGCCTTGGTCGATTTGGCCCCGGCACCCAAGTCCCGCATCAGCTCCTTGAACGCCAAGGGACAAGCCGAGCTCACCGCAATCGAGCCCGATCAAAGCGACTTCTCTGGGGTTGTCTTCAAAGTCCAAGCCAATATGGACCCCTCTCACCGCGACCGCATCGCCTTTGTGCGGGTGGCCTCGGGGCGCTACACGCCGGGCATGAAACTCAAAGTGCAACGCACCATGAAGGAGCTCAGACCCACCTCGGTCGTCACCTTTTTGAGTCAACGCAGAGAGGCCGTGCAAGAGGCCTATGCCGGCGACATCATTGGCTTTACCACCCATGGTGGCGTGCAACTGGGCGACACCATCACCGACGGACTCACCGCGCAGTTCACCGGTTTGCCGTTTTTTGCGCCCGAGCTCTTCATGACCGTGGTGCTCAAAAACCCGCTTCGCACCAAGCAGCTGCAAACAGGGCTGGCCCAACTCGGTGAAGAAGGGGCCATCCAGGTGTTTCGCCCCGAGATGGGTGGCTTGATGCTCTTGGGTGCCGTGGGACAGTTGCAGTTCGAGGTGGTACAGCACCGATTGAAGGCCGAATACGACTGCGATGTGCGCCTGGAGTCTTGCCCGTACACAGGGGCGCGCTGGATCACCGCCAAGACCGCATCAGAGCTCAAAGAGTTCGTCAACGCCTACCCCGCGCGCATGGCCAGCGACGCGGCCAACGCCTTGGCCTATTTGTGCACCTCGCCCTATGATGTGAGACTGGCCCAAGAGCGTTTCCCCGACATTCGGTTTCATCCGCTCAGAGAGCACGCCGGCTTGGCGCTGCAAAGCGCCCAGTCCTGAAGACTGCGGCAAAGCGCACTGCTCGTATGGCACGCCATCAGGCGTGCGACCCGGACCCCTGGCTCATTCGTCAACCGACCCCTCAGCGCGCCAGCACAGACTGCAAGGCCACCCCCGTGTGGGTGCGCCGCTTGACCAAGGTCTCGGGTGTGCCCGCGGCCACCAAATGGCCCCCGCCTTGTCCGCCCTCGGGTCCCAAGTCCAGCACCCAGTCGGCCTCGGCAATCACATCCAAATCGTGCTCAATCACAATCACACTGTGGCCCGCGTCCACCAAGCGGTGCAGCACGCGGATGAGTTTGTCCACGTCCGACATGTGCAGGCCCACCGTCGGCTCATCGAGCACATACAAGGTGTGGGGCACTTTGTAGCCGCGTTTGCCGACATCGTCGCGCACTTTGCTCAGCTCCGTCACCAACTTGATGCGCTGCGCCTCCCCGCCACTCAGGGTGGGGGACGGCTGCCCTAGCGTCAAATACCCCAGCCCCACGTCTTTCAAAAGCGACAAAGGGTGGGCAATCACGGGTGTGCTGGCAAAGAAGTCCACGGCCTCGTCGACTTGCATTTGCAGCACCTCTCCGATGGTTTTGCCCCTCCACGTCACGCCAAGGGTCTCGGCGTTGAATCGTGCGCCTTTGCAGACCTCACACAGAACCTTCACATCGGGCAAAAAACTCATCTCAATGGTGCGCATGCCTTGGCCTTCGCAGCCGTGGCAGCGGCCTTCACCCGTGTTGAAGCTGAAACGCGCCGGCCCATAGCCGCGCGCTTGGGCCTCCAAGGTTTGCGCAAACATCTTTCGAATCGTGTCCCAAAAACCGATGTAAGTGGCAGGACAACTCCGCGGCGTTTTGCCAATGGGCGTTTGATCCACCTCCAATACCCGGTCAAGCTGCTCCCAGCCCAAGACCTCCTCGCAGCCCAACCACCGCGAGGGGGCTTTTCTTGCCGATAGGGCTTGGGCGACGTTGGCGAGCAAAATATCGCGCGCCAAGGTCGACTTGCCCGAGCCCGACACCCCCGTCACCGCCACCAAGCGCTTCAAGGGGAAGTCCACGGTCACAGTCTTCAAGTTGTGCAAACTCGCGCCGAGAACTCGCAAAGCACCGGACGGCGTCAAGGGCGACAAGGGTGTCAAGGGCAGCGAGATGGACGGCTTGATGGTCGCTTTGATGGACGCTTTGATGGAAGCCTTTATCGACGGCTGAATGGACAAATGCTCAACACCACGGCGCATTTGCAAGGGGTGGCGCATGGCATCGCGCAAATAGCGCCCCGTCACCGACTCGCTTTGGTCCATCAAATCTTGCACACTGCCTTGTGCGACCAAGTGCCCCCCCCTCTTGCCCGCGCCCGGTCCAATGTCAATCAAATGGTCGGCGCGGCGCATCGTCTCTTCATCGTGCTCGACCACCACCAAGGTGTTGCCCTTTTCACAAAGAAGCGTCAACGCGTTCAACAGCATTTGGTTGTCGCGGGCATGAAGGCCGATGGTGGGCTCATCGAGCACGTAGCACACGCCTTGTAAGTGACTGCCCAGTTGGGCGGCCAAGCGGATGCGCTGCGACTCGCCACCGCTCAGGGTCGGCGCACCTCGCTCAAGCGTCAAATAGCCAAGCCCCACTTGGTCCAAAAACTCCAGCCTCAAAGCAATCTCCGAGACCAAGTCGCGGGCAATGAGATCTTGTCGACCCACCAGCTTCAAGGCCTTGACCCAGGCATGCAATGCTTGCACACTCCATTGCGCCAAGGCCGTGATGGCCTGACCCTCAAAGCGAACATTGCGCGCCAGCGCATTCAAGCGAGACCCCTCACAGGTGGGACAGGGGAGCTCCTCGAACTCGTCAAGGGTCGGTTCGGCAAAGGTTTGCTCGCGCCCTTTTTGTGAGGCATCTTGGGTGGTGTCGTCCAGGATTGCTCGCTGCTTGGCATTGAGCTTGACACCGGTGCCCACACAGCTCGGGCACCAGCCGTGCTTGGAGTTGTAGGAGAAAAGCCTCGGATCGAGCTCGCTGTAAGAGGTGGCACAAACGGGACAAGCGCGCCGGGTGGAGTAGACCTGCAGCGACCCTATCCCAGCCGTTTTGGTGCCCAACATCATGGCCGTGGACAAGCCTTTGAGTGGGGTCAAGACATGCACCACGCCTTTGCCGTGCTCAAGAGCGAGCATCACCGCTTGGCGCAGGATCTCTTCTTGCGCCACGTCCACGGTGAGGCTCAAGACGGGCAGCTCCACGATGTGCTCTTTGAAGCGGTCCAGGCGGGGAAATTTTTGCGTGGGCAAAAACTCACCATCCACCCGCAAATGGGTGTAGCCCTTGTTGCGCGCCCAATCGGCCAAATCGGTGTAGAGGCCTTTTCGGTTGATGACCAAGGGGCTCAAAATACCGATCTCTTGGCCCTTAAAGCGGGTGATGAGTTGCGCGCAAATGCTTTGCACGCTTTGGGGCATGACCGCTTGACCATCGTGCACACAGTGCTGCACACCCAACTTCACATACAGCAGGCGCAAAAAATGCCACACCTCGGTGGTGGTGCCCACCGTGCTTTTTCTGCCCCCGCGCGAGAGCCGCTGCTCAATCGCAACGGTGGGCGGGATGCCATAAACCGCGTCGACCTCGGGGCGCGCTGCGGGCTGCACAATGCTCCTGGCGTACGCATTCAAACTCTCCAAATAACGGCGCTGTCCCTCGTTGAACAAAATATCAAAGGCCAAGGTCGATTTGCCCGAACCCGACACCCCGGTCACCACATTGAAGCGTCCTCTGGGGATATTGACGCTCAGGTTTTTGAGGTTGTGCTCTTTGGCATTGATGATTTGGATCTCACCCGAGTGCAGACTGGGGAGTCGTGCACGCGTGCTCTCGCCTTGGCCGAGCAGACCCAACATGCCTTGGAGACCCGCGGCTGCACCGTGACCACCCTCGGGCGACAAAGCGCCCAGGTTTTGGTCATAACTTCTGAGCGCTTGCGCGGTGTGAGAGCTTGGGTGCAACTTGATGTCGTCGGGCGAGCCTTGGGCCACCAAAAAGCCACCGGCCTCCCCCCCCTCAGGCCCCAAATCTATCACCCAGTCACTCGAGCGCACCACATCCAAGTTGTGTTCAATGAGGACGATCGAGGCCCCAGAGTCAATGAGTTTGCGCATGGCACGCATGAGCTTGGCGATGTCGTCAAAATGCAGCCCTGTGGTGGGCTCATCAAACAAAAACAGGGAGCCTTTTTTGGCAACGGCTTGTCTCATCTGCGCGCGCGCCTTGGCCGCTTGTGCCAAGTGCCCCGCGAGCTTCAAGCGCTGCGATTCGCCACCACTCAAGGTCGGCACCGGTTGGCCGAGCTTCACGTATTCGAGACCCACGTCCACAATGGGCTGGAGCGCGCGAATGACATCGGGGTCATGGCGAAAGAGGCTCGCGGCTTGGCTCACGGTCAACTCGAGCACATCGGCAACCGACATGCCCATCGCAGCCGCTTGGGGCAGCGCGCGCTCGAGCTTGACCTCTAATATTTCTTGGCGATAGCGTGCCCCTTGGCAGTCTTGGCACCTCAAGTAGACATCGCTCAAGAATTGCATCTCAATGTGCTCAAAGCCAGAACCCCCGCAGGTCGGGCATCTTCCGTCGCCGTGGTTGAAACTGAACTTGGAGGCGGTGTAGCCACGCTCACGCGCCAAGGGGGTGGTGGCGAACAATTCC
>TBL_comb47_HYPODRAFT_10005199_pt1 | contig 14599 bp, 12 predicted proteins | sample TroBogypolimnion_40_FD_10682 | JGI IMG/M metagenome (IMG submission 10682)
CAGCAGAATATAACCACCAATACCCGAGTACAGGATTGACTTCCAAATACCACGAGCAGAAGCTAAATGCGCCCCTTGGGTTTCTTCTGATAAGTGTGCGGATGCGTCGAATCCGGTAATCGTATATTGCGTCAATAAGAATCCCAATGGCAATACGTACAACCAGTAGCTGTGGTTAGAGAAACCAGAATTATTTATTCTTGTCGTAAACATCCAATTAAGTGAAGCGTGGTGAGCTGGAGCAAAGATCAGAATTCCAACAATCGCTGCCGACCCAAAGACGTGCCACCAGACTGAAACGTTGTTAATCATGGCGATCACATGGTGGCCATACAAGTTAATCAATGTAACCAAAACCATAATAATCAGGAAGAGAGCGAATTGCTGCTTGATGAAGTCCCCACCCATGAATCCAGCGGAATAACTCTTAAAGAATGTGCCCAAGATAATATTTAGGTAAGCCGTTGCCCCGTATCCGACCGATGCTGTTACTGAAACTAGCCCGATCAAGTTGAGCCAGCCCGTGTAATACCCGGCCTTGGCTCCGCCAAGCTTTGAAGCCCACCAATAAATTCCACCTGAGGTAGGAAACGCTGAGGCGAGTTCTGACATACAAAGACCGATGATCAATATGAGGCCAGCAATGATTGGCCAGCCAAGGGATATGGCTACTGGCCCGCCGTTATTCCATGCTTGAGCAAAGGTGGTGAAGCATCCGGAGAGGATAGAAATGATTGAGAAGGAAATTGCAAAGTTGGAGAAGCCTGACCAGGTACGTTTTAGCTCTTGTTTGTAGCCAAGTGCCGCTAGTCGGCTTTCGTCATCGGTTTGCGAAGTAGACATGTACGTTCTTCCGCCCTTCTAGAAGTTAGGGAAAGTGTGCCTTGAGTCTCATCAATTTGGAAGCACAAAAGTAACTATTTTCTAAAAATTTGCCTTGAATTGATTTCAGATGGTCCCCATTGTGGGTTATTGAGCGCACGGGTAGCCTCGTAGAATGTATCCGGAGCTTTTTAGATACTGGAGGATTGAATGACACTTTCACTGGAGCAACTCAAGGCTGACGTTGCCAGCGGCAAGATCGACACTGTTGTGGTGGGAGCTACGGATATGCAGGGCCGCCTTCAAGGCAAACGAATTCACGCCCCCTTTTTTATCCAAGACACAATCAAAAATGGCACCGAAGGGTGCAACTACCTTCTAGCCGTCGATATCGACATGAACACGGTGCAAGGCTATGACGTCTCTTCGTGGGAGACCGGATACGCCGACATGGGTATGTCCCCTGACTTTGATACTTTGCGATACCTTCCATGGCACGAAGGTACAGCGATGGTTATCGCAGATTTCGTCGACCACCACAAAGATGGGATTTCTGTTTCGCCTCGAACAATCTTAAAAAATCAACTCGCTCGACTTGATAAAGCCGGAATGATGGCTCTATCTGGCACAGAACTCGAATTTATTGTTTTCCAAGATACCTTCGAGGAGGCATGGGCCAAAGGCTACAAAGATCTGACTCCTGCAAATCAATACAACGTCGACTACTCACTGTTGGGCACTGGTCGCGTGGAAAAATTATTGCGCGCTATCCGCCTTAATATGGATGGGGCTGGGTTGATCATCGAATCTGCTAAAGGCGAATGTAACTTTGGCCAACACGAGATCGCGATTCGTTATGAAGAAGCTTTAAAGACCTGCGACAACCATTCGATCTACAAGATGGGTGCAAAGGAGATTGCCGCTCAGCAGGGATGTTCCCTGACTTTCATGGCAAAGTTCAATGAACGGGAAGGAAGTTCCTGCCACATCCACCTCTCCTTCCGTGACAAAAAAAATGGTGCAGTTTTGGCCGGAGATGCAGGTGATGGTCTGTCTGAACTTGGTCGCCACTATTTGGCGGGTATCCAAGCCCACATGCGCGAGCTAACACTTCTGTTTGCACCAAATATTAATTCGTACAAGAGATACCAGGCCGGAACATTTGCGCCAACTGCTCTTAAGTGGGGTCGCGATAACCGAACATGTGCCTTGCGCCTCGTTGGGGAAGGACACTCGCTCCGCATAGAAAATCGAGTGCCGGGTGGGGATGCCAATCCATACTTGGCTGTAGCAGGAATGGTCGCTGCCGGTCTAGATGGCATCGAATCAGAATTACCATTAGAACCCGCATTTACCGGCAACGCTTATGCGCTAGAAACTGCCCGAGTTCCAACAACTCTGCATGAAGCACGTGAGCTTTGGGCAAATAGTGCCTGGGTTGCAAAGACTTTTGGTGAAGATGTTCAAAAGCATTACGCCCACATGGCAGATACAGAGATTGATTCATTTGGTCGCGCAGTCACCGACTGGGAGCGATTCCGTAGCTTCGAGCGTATGTAAGGAATAGTTTAATCATGAGCACATATACCGTAATTAACCCTGCCACTGCGGCGCCCGTCAAAGAGATCGCAATGGCAGACCTGGCGATGACCGATGCCACAATCGCTAAAGCGCAGAAGGCCTTCGAAAGTTGGCGCTTGGTATCACCTGGTGATCGTGCCCGCTTACTTCGTAATTTTGCGAGAGTGGTGGACGAACATATCGAAGAACTAGCACAACTAGAAGTTCAGAACTCTGGACACACAATCGGTAATGCCAGGTGGGAGGCGGGTAACGTTCGCGATGTACTTAACTACTACAGCGCCGCCCCTGAAAGATTATTTGGGCGACAGATCCCAGTCCCAAATGGAATCGACATAACATTTAAGGAACCACTCGGAGTGATCGGCGTTATTGTCCCTTGGAACTTTCCTATGCCAATTGCTGGTTGGGGTTTTGCTCCGGCAATAGCAGCAGGCAATACCGTGGTTCTCAAACCAGCAGAGCTAACTCCTATGACAGCTATTCGACTCGGAGAGCTGGCGACAGAAGCGGGTATCCCTGATGGAGTCTTCAACGTCATCCCCGGCAAGGGAAGTATCGTTGGTGAAAGATTTGTGACNCACCCAACCGTTCGCAAGGTAGTTTTCACTGGCTCCACCACTGTGGGTAAGGGCATCATGCGTGGGTGTGCTGACCAAGTAAAACGCCTAACCCTAGAACTTGGTGGCAAGAGCGCAAATATCATCTTTGCTGATGCAGATATCGAAAAAGCGGCAGCAGGTGCGCCGGGGTCTGTATTCGACAATGCCGGTCAAGATTGCTGCGCACGATCACGCATTCTTGTGCAACGTTCTGTTCTTGATTCATTCATGGAAAAATTTGAAGTCGCCGTCAAAAAGTTTCGCGTGGAATCCCCGGAGTTAGACACATCGGAGATGGGTCCGCTTATTTCTGCAGGTCAATTCGATCGCGTAATGGAATATCTTCCGGATAGCGCCAAAGTGGCTTTTACCGGCAACAAACCTTCGGGACCTGGTTACTGGATGGCCCCAACCGTACTCCTGGCTACCTCTACAGCAGATCGGGCTTATCGTGAAGAGATCTTCGGTCCAGTTGTATCGGTCTTGCCATTCGAGGATGAAGCAGATGCGATTCGCCTTGCAAATGATTCTGAATATGGACTATCTGGATCAATCTGGTCGAGAGATATCGGACGAGCCGTAAGAGTTTCACGTGGCGTTGAAGCTGGCAACATTTCCGTGAATTCTCATTCATCGGTGCGTTACTGGACACCATTTGGTGGCTATAAGCAGTCTGGTCTGGGTCGTGAATTGGGCCCTGATGCTTTGGATGCATTTACCGAAACGAAGAATGTTTTCTTCGATACCAATAGTTAATTCCAGGATAGAGGAATCATTGCATGTGTCGCTTGATGGGTTTTGTCTCCACAGAAGAACGAACTCTGGCTGAAGTAGCAGGAAGTGGTTTTACAGAATTTGCTGCGTTATCCGCCAGACATGGCGATGGTTGGGGAATAGCTACCTGTAACTCCGATGAACACCCTGCACTGATAGTCGAACCGACCAGAGCCAAAGAGAGCGAAGCTTTTGAACTTGCAACCCACAAGCTGAAATCCGATGGAGCGCTATTACATTTGCGCTGGGCAACGGGTGGATTGGCGATCAACGAGGGCAATACGCACCCTTTTACCTATAATGATTTTTCATTCATTCACAACGGTGCGATTATTCCTCCGGATGCGCTCGAACCGATGATCGACCCAAAATTTTTAAATCACCGGCGCGGGCAGACAGATAGCGAAAGCTATTTTTACCTAATCCTGACCGAGGTCGAGAAATTTGGCGTGTCAGCAGGAATCCGATCCGCAGTCGAGATCATTCGTAAAAATTTCACGTATTCAAGCATTAACGGAATGTTTTTAACCCCCACAGAATTCTTCGTCATCAACGAGCACAACGACGAACGGATTCCGAAAGGCGAATTACCTGGATATTACGATCTTTTCTACAAAGCAGATAGTACCGAATTTTTGGTGGCATCATCTGGATGGGATCAAATTGGTTGGACCGAACTAGTTAATCACCGAATCTTGAAAGTAGAACGTGCTTCGCTGAATATAGAAATCACTGATATCAACGCGTAACGTGCCCCGAACGAGTTAGTGCTGCATTAATCAGAGCAGTGATGACTTCTGGATAAGCTGTCCCCGCTCGAGCCCATAACTTTGGGAACATGGAAGTTTTTGTAAATCCTGGCATCGTGTTAATTTCATTGATAATGATCTCGCCATCGCTGCTGTAGAAAAAGTCGACCCGAGCCAATCCTTCACAGCCCAAAGCTTTGAATGCAAGAACTGCGGCGTCTTGAATATTTTGCTCTAAACCGATCGGTAAATCTGTCGGAAATACTACTTCTGTTGCATCATCTAAATACTTAGCTTCAAAATCATAAAACTCATGCTTACCTAATATCTTTATCTCTCCTATCGGAGAAGGTCTTGCAGTACCTGCAAATTCCAAAACCCCGCATTCAATTTCTCGTCCAACGATTGCTTCTTCCACCAAAACCTTCGTGTCGAATTCAAAGGCATGTTGGATCGCCCGATGGAGTTCTGGTTCGGATTTCACTTTTGTTGTACCGCGACTTGATCCACTTCTGGCAGGTTTTACGAAGAGTGGATACCGTAAATTTTCAATTTGTGATGCCGTCCACTCTCTAGCCTGCAGAACAACGCCTGGTGCAACTTTTAATCCATGAGCTTGAAAAATCGGCTTTGCAAATGATTTATCCATTGCAACTGCGCTTGCTAGGACACCGGAACCTACATATCGAATCCCGGCCATTTCGCACAAGCCTTGCACAGTGCCATCTTCTCCATAAGGTCCATGGAGTAAAGGAAATACAACATCGATATTTAACGCGACGCCCTTGATCGAAAACCCATGGATGTCTGCGGTAATGGCTGGCAGCGTTTCGTCAATCTCAGGCATCTTTCCGGCGATGATTTCTAACTTGGTTGCCTGATCCACGAGTACCCATTTACCAGTGCGGGTAATGCCAACGACGATCGGTTCAAATTTCTCACGATCGATGGCACTCAACACTCCCCCAGCAGAAATGCAAGAGATCTCGTGTTCGGATGATTGCCCACCACACAGCAAAGCGACTTTAGTTTTGCTCATCACAACTCCGCTAATGTGCTGACGGCCATTAAACGTGCCATTGCTTGCTCTGGGGTGATTGTTCCCATAACTGCGTCGGCCATGACTTCAATAATAGGTACTTCTATGCCTACCTGGTGTGCCAACTCGCGAATTGCACTTGCAGAAGCAACCCCTTCGACAGTCGATGCAACTTCCGCTCTGGCACCGGCCATAGAACCTGTCCGACCGTATGCCTCGCCAAACTGTCGATTCCTAGATAATGAAGATCCACAGCTGGCCACGATGTCGCCCATCCCTGCAAGCCCTAGGAAAGTCAATGGATTCGCTCCATAGCTCTGACCAAACCGAGCTACTTCCGAGAGTCCTCGAGTTATAACCATCGCCTGTGTATTTTCGCCTAATCCCATTCCTATGGTCATCCCCACCGCTAAAGCCACAACACTCTTGGCGGCCCCCGCTAATTCGCAGCCCACCAAATCTTCTGATGGATATATCCGAAAATATGAGGTCGTAAATAAATCAACTATCAAATTTTGGATCCCTCGGCTCGAAGNCGCCCCGACTGCGCCCGCTGGTTGTCGTAAAGAAAGCTCGGCGGCGAGATTTGGACCGGTAATTAATCCAATGAGCGATTTCTCGACTCCGAGTTCTTCCATAACGACTTCGGTCATGCGTGATGCGGTTCCAGCCTCAATTCCTTTGAGCGTAGAAATCACCGGAAGAGTCAACGGAAAAATGTTTTTCCAGGCTCGTAGATTCTCTCTTAGTGATTGGGCGGGGATAGCAAGAACTATTGACTCACCAAATACACATGCACGTTCAATATCCGTTGTTGCTTCGAGTGAACTTGGGAGGGCAATACCCTTCAAAAATCTACTATTAGTATGGCTCGAATTAATTTCTGCAACTACATCCTGATTGCGTCCCCAGATCAATGGTTCGTGCCCTGCATCGCAGAGTACTTGCGCCAAAGTCGTGCCCCATGCTCCGGAACCTAATACGGTTACGCGTGACATTACTTTGCTCGCTTCTTCTTAAAGTTACCTGTCCGAGGTAGCCCCGAACTCCGTGGATCAAAAATTGTCCCAGGCGCTGATTCTCCTCTAATTCCCTCTAACAACGAAGTTATTGCAGCCATTGCGTAAGCGCTAGCCGCCAGCATCGCTTCAAGATCGTCCTCCTTGCCATACCACGGCGAAAAATCCAAGGCTTTACCGGCAACAACTACAACTTTGGTGCGAGGAAAGAATTTTGGCCATTTACCATAGGGTTCCAGGATTTCCTGTGCTCCCCACTGCGCGCAGGGAATGACTGGAACTTTGCTTGTCACTGCTAGACGTGCCAAGCCGGTCTTAGCTGCCATGGGCCAGATCAACGGATCACGAGTCAGCGTCCCCTCGGGATATATTCCAATGCAGTGCCCTGATTTTAGAAAAGATATCGCATGTGCAAGCGCCTCCGTACTGGCACCTTGTACTTCGCGTTCGACCGGCACTTGTTCGCCATGGCGCAATATCCATCCCAATATCGGAACCTTAAATAGGGACGCTTTTCCGAGAAATCGAACTGCGCGGCCGTTGCCATATAAGAAATGCGCAAAAACCAATGGATCCACATAAGAGATGTGATTGCAGATTGCAATCATCGGCCCCGACTGCGGAATATTCTTAACTCCTCGCCAGTCATGTTTAGAGATTAGATTTAGTAATGGGATTACCACTGCCGATCCAATTTTCCAAGTGATATTGGTGCCAAGTGGTTTTCCACGAGGTGGCGCATAAACCGGCACTGAAGAATCCACACTCTGAGTTTAGTGAAATAAAAAAGCGGGGACCGTCATGGCCCCCGCTTTTTCAATGTGAATTAACGACGCTTTGCTGCAGCCTTCTTAGCTGTCTTCTTTGCTGGAGCTTTTTTAGCAACCTTCTTGACTGCCTTCTTGACTGCCTTCTTAGGTGCTGCCTTCTTGACTGCCTTCTTAGGTGCTGCCTTCTTAGGTGCTGCCTTAGCAGGAACAACCTTTACAGGTGGCTTAGGAGCTGGATCTTGCTTACGTGCTCCTGAAATAATCTCCTTAAGAGCCTTCGCAGGGAGGAAGCGAACCTTCTTGCTTGCCTTAATCTGAATGGTTTCGCCCGTAAATGGATTACGGCCCTTACGTGCAGGACGGTCAACCTTCTTGAACTTACCGAAATCATTGATCATTACATCGTCGCCCTTTGAAATGTTGCGAACGATTGCGTCGAAAACGACATCCACAGCGCGAGCTGCTTCTTTCTTACTGTCTCCAAATTGTGGAGCCAAGTATGCGATGAACTGGGCCTTGTTCATTTGATCCCCTTAAATTCATGTTTTATTAGGCTTTTGCCTACAAAAAGAAATCTACGCCGATGAGTAGCAAACGATGAGTATTAAATTCGGTGTGTCGCACTCAAAATATTCACTTTTTGCGCGTGAAAAACTCTAAATCTATCATCGAGAGTTTTTCTCACTATTGCGATCAAAGAAATTAAGCGCGAATTGGCAGTGTTTTAGGCTTAAATGAAGGCGCTTTGCCCTCAAAAGCAGTTACCTCATCGATCTTTTTAAGAGTCAGGCCAATGTCGTCCAGACCCTCCATCAAGCGCCAGCGTGTGTAATCATCGATTTCAAATGCATAAGTCGCGCTTGCAACTCTTACATTCTTGGCCTCTAGGTCCACTGTTATAGCGACCGCTGGATCTACCTCTACTGCATCCCAGATCATCTCCACTTGGTCTTGTGGCAATACAACTGTTAGGAGACCTGCCTTCTGCGAATTCCCACGGAAGATGTCGGCAAATCGGCTAGAGATAACCACTTTAAAGCCATAATTCTGAAGGGCCCACACCGCGTGTTCTCGGGAAGATCCTGTGCCGAAATCGACCCCGGCAATCAACACCGTTGCATCTTTGTATTGCGGCTTGTTGAGAACAAACTCTGGATCATTACGCCACGCAGCAAATAATCCATCTTCGAAACCACTCTTTGTGACTCGCTTGAGATAAACAGCCGGGATGATCTGATCGGTATCCACATTTGATCGGCGAAGTGGCAATCCACTGCCCGTATGCGAAATAAATTTATCCATTGTCCGCTCCCTTACAAATCTGCCGGTGATGAAAGTGTTCCGCGTATTGCAGTTGCGGCAGCGACTAGTGGGCTGACCAGATGAGTTCGACCACCTTTACCTTGCCGTCCTTCAAAGTTTCGGTTCGACGTTGAAGCAGATCGTTCTCCAACCGCAAGTTGATCTGGATTCATACCGAGACACATCGAGCAGCCGGCATTTCGCCATTCGGCTCCAGCATCCAAAAATACTTTGTCTAGCCCTTCGGTCTCTGCCTGAAGGCGAACGCGCGCTGACCCAGGAACCACCAACATCCGAACTGAATTCGAAATCTTCTTTCCCTTGAGAATTGAAGCTGCAGCTCGCAAATCTTCAATTCGCCCATTGGTGCAAGAGCCTAGGAAAATTGTGTCGACTTTAATTGATTTTAATGGGGCTCCGGCTTCAAGACCCATGTAGGTAAGGGCTCGTTCTGCTGCGCCTCGCTCTTCTGGATCTGAGTAATCGGAAGGAACCGGGACGCTTGCATTTAGTGGTGCACCTTGTGCCGGATTCGTACCCCATGTAACGAAAGGTGCGAGTTCTTCGGCTTTCAGGAAGATCTCGGTATCAAATTTTGCATCGTCATCTGTCCGAAGTGTCTTCCAATATGCAAGGGCAGCATCCCAATCAGCACCAATTGGTGCATGAGGCTTATTCTTAACATATTCAAATGTGGTTTCATCCGGAGCAATAATTCCTGCACGCGCACCAGCTTCGATCGACATGTTGCAAATCGTCATGCGACCTTCCATTGAAAGTGCACGAATTGCTGAACCGCGATATTCAAGGACATAGCCCTGTCCGCCGCCTGTTCCAATTTTTGCAATAATCGCCAAGATAACATCTTTTGCAGTAACACCAACAGGAAGAACACCATCCACATTGATCGCCATTGTCTTAGGACGAATCAACGGCAATGTTTGAGTAGCAAGCACATGTTCGACTTCCGACGTACCAATACCAAAAGCAAGTGCACCAAAGGCACCATGGGTGGATGTGTGCGAATCGCCACAAACAATTGTCATACCAGGTTGTGTTAAACCTAACTGAGGTCCTACAACGTGCACAATTCCCTGTTCGGCGTCACCAAGTGAGTGAATGCGAACGCCGAACTCTTTACAGTTGGCGCGCAGGGTATCGACTTGTAGGCGTGAAACTGGGTCAGCGATTGGTTGATCAATATTTTGAGTTGGTGTGTTGTGATCTTCGGTTGCGATTGTTAAGTCCGTGCGCCGAACTTTGCGACCTGCAAGACGCAATCCATCAAAGGCCTGTGCAGAAGTTACTTCATGAATAAGGTGCAAGTCGATGTAGACGAGATCGGGTTCACCAGTTGCGCTATGAACTATGTGATCGGCCCAGATCTTCTCGGCTAAGGTCTTACCCATAAAATTCTCCTTAAAGACACGTATCTCACCAGACTTGCATCTCATAGTCTGAGATGGCATTATCAGAGTGTGGACACTAAGAATAGCGGAGTCGGAGTATTAGACAAATCCGTGCGCATCCTTGCCTGCCTAGAGGCTGGTCCCCACTCACTTTCTGAACTTGTATCTGCCACTGGTATTGCTCGCCCTACGGCACACAGGTTGGCTGTCGCATTGGAATTCCACCGTTTAGTAACCCGTGATTTGGTGGGTCGCTTTGTACTGGGTGCTCGGGCTGCAGAACTAGCTTCTGCAGCAGGTGAAGATCGTCTCCTATCGGTGGCATCTCCTGCCCTGTCGGCTCTGCGCGACGCGAGCGGAGAAAGTGCGCAACTTTATCGTCGCCAAGGCGACCAACGAATATGTGTAGCCACCGCCGAACGACTCTCTGGATTACGAGATTCTGTACCTGTTGGCACGGTTCTAACCATGCAGGCTGGATCTGCCGCACAGGTGCTCCTCGCCTGGGAAGAGCCCGACAAATTGCACCGAGGATTAGCTAACGCAAAATTTACCGCAGCCTCTCTATCTGCTGTGCGTCGTCGCGGGTGGGCACAATCAGTAGGAGAAAGAGAAGCTGGCGTAGCCTCAGTTTCGGCGCCGGTTCGAGGCCCAAATAACAAAGTTATCGCAGCCGTCAGCATCAGTGGCCCAATGGAACGCCTTGGTCGTCAACCTGGTCGAGCGCACGCGGCTCAAGTTATGGCAACGGCCGCTCGGTTAAGTGAATATCTGATCCAGAGTAAATGAAGGTACGTTCCGTACTGGTTGCAAGCTTGCTCTTTCCGCTACTTATTTTAATTACACCCCTGAGTAGAGCGGAGAGTCTTGCTGACCTGACTCCACAGGGTCCCGGAAATCACATTTTGGGGCTTGATATAAGTCGATATCAGCACAGCAAGAGTAAGCCGATTAATTTTGCTGCGATGTACGAATCTGGCGTACGGTTTTTATGGATCAACGGCGGAAACACCTTAGCCGCACCAGATGAATTAGCCTTTAAATATTACAGATCTGACCGAATCGGTGCACAACAGAATAATATTTTTACCGGTTTTTACTACTACGTTCATCTACCCAATACCGTTAAGAAATCCGTCATAGTTGCCAATGCTCGAAATCAAGCAAATAAAGTGCTGGCTCGCATCAATTCACAAGGTGGGCTAAATCAGCTGGATCTGCCTTTAGCAATTGATCTCGAACGGACTTGTACCCAAGAAGGAAAACACCATTTTTGCACTCACCATATGTCAAAGAAAAATATTTCCATATGGTTGCAAACATGGCTCAAGACGGTTGAGGGTGGAACAGGACGAGCACCAATTATCTATTCGTATTTATCATTTCTTGGCGCGAGCATCGGTAATTTTCCTGGACTGGCCGACTATCCTGCTTGGGTTGCAACGGCGCGCATAAATCCTAAGACATCGCAACCAACACTCCCCCACGGAAAATGTAGTTCTAATGTGTGGACTACTGCAGGCTGTCACCTTCACTGGACCTTTTGGCAATATTCATCTGGCGGTATTGGTGCGAGGTATGGACTTCAATCAGGCCCCGTTGACATGGATATCTTCAATGGCGATTCCGCTCAATTTTTATCACTCACCACATATCCACAGACTCCAACGGCCTCAGAAGGCCCAATACCGGCCGCAACTCCAGTTCCAACGAGTTAGCCCATTTGAGCCCTCAAGTTACGACACGGTAACCTTAGAAAATGAAGCACAGCGTGCGTGTACGTCAAATATTAGGAAGGACTCTAATACTTGTCGCCATCACCGCTCTGGCCGGCGCACAGATGCCCGCGGCAAGAGCTGCTCAATCTATTGCTGCTGTACAAGCGCAGGTCATTTCTTTACAAATTCAAGCGTCTGCAATTGCTGAAGCTGCTCAGCAGTCCCAGGTCGACCTAATCAATTTAACTCGCTCGTTAAATTCCGTCCAGCAACAAGATGGCGTGCAAACTGCAAGCCTCAACGCACTTAAGAAATCGATCGGATCCATCGCTGCCGAGCAATATAAAAATGGATTCATGGGTCAAGGGATGACCTTGATGTTCTCCTCTAACCCCACTCAATATCTCAATAGCGCACAGTCGTTAAGCGTTGTCGAAACGCAGAATGCGATAAAGATGCGAAAATTTGCGGCCGCCGATATTCGACTGAAGAGCACTGCCATCACGTTGAATCAGAAGGTGGCCTTAGTGGCGGCAGCAAAAGCAAAATATGCTGCTCAAGAGGTCGCTGCACAAACAAAATTGAAAGAGACTCAAAAAATTCTTTCTAATTTAACGGCTGCCGAACGCGCCAGACTCGCCGCGCTCCAAGCCTCTTCAGATAGCGCCTATCAAAAGAAATCCTTGGCTTTGGCTAAAAATGGAGTTGCAGTCACCGGCGCAGAAGGCATTGCGCTTAAGTACGCACTCCGACAAATGGGTTCTCGATATATGTTTGGTGCTGCAGGCATGGTCTTCTGGGATTGTTCTGGACTCACAATGCGGGCACTTGCGGCAGCCGGAATTTCTGTGCCTCATTCTGCTTCGGCACAATCTCAATACGGAAAATATGTTCCCTTAAACAAGGTTAAGCCTGGGGACCTTGTCTTTTTCGGCCGTCCAATTTCCCACGTCGGAATTTATTTTGGAAGTGGAAAGATGATTGATGCCCCACATTCTGGTGCTCGAGTTCGTATCGAAGATTTTGGCTCTTGGTTTGGTGGCGAGAAGTTTGTGGCGGTACGCCGTTTCTAATTGGATATTCCATGTTGAATATTTCATGGGTTTTGCGCGGAAGTGGTAGCCCCGAAGGGATTCGAACCCTCGTAGCTGACTTGAGAAGCCAGAGTCCTAGGCCACTAGACGACGGGGCCGCGCTTTTTCATCTCGAACTATGTACTTGTGCGGTTGCTTGCACAACCGTTACTACGTTACTGCGCTGGGGTACCAGGACTCGAACCTAGACTCGCTGAACCAGAATCAGAAGGGCTGCCAATTACCCCATACCCCAAGGCCTTGCGGGCCAGAGGATAAGGATACCGTGTTCAGAGGGCTGCTTTAATCCGTTCGAGCGAACGCTCTCTACCCAGTAATTCCATTGATTCGAAGAGCGGTGGAGAGATATGACTTCCTGTCACTGCTATCCGAACCGCACCAAAAGCTATGCGGGGCTTGAGCCCCAGCCCTTCAATAAGTGCGACCCTTAAAACACTTTCGATCGATTCGTGTGACCAATCAGAGACTCCACTCAAAGCATCCAAGGCTGACTGCAAAACCTTTTTACTCTGCTCATCTTGAATCTTCGTTTGTGAATCTGGCTCAACCGAAAAATTAGTAACAAAGAGGAATTTAAGCATTAAAGGAATTTCGGAGAGAGTCGCAATGCGCTCTTGAATGATCGGTAAAGCACGCTTCACTAAATCGGCTTCGGCAACGGTACCCGTTATTACCTCGGCGCGCTGCAGGAAGGGCAGAGCCCGGCTATAAAATTCATCAAGTGTCAGGGAACGAATCTTGTCACCGTTAATAGCCTCTAGTTTTTTCATATCAAATCGTGCCGGACTTGAATGAACTCTCTCCACGGTGAAAAGTTCAGTCAATTCCTTCATTGAGACATCTTCGCGATCCTCACCAGGAGACCAGCCAAGCAGGGCCAAGTAATTACAGATTGCTTCTGGTAAATATCCAGCATCTCGGTACCAAGCTATGGAGACTTCGCCGTTGCGCTTTGAAAGTTTTGTATTGTCCTGACCCATCACGAATGGTAAGTGAGCAAAGAGCGGATACTCATTGGGTGTAACACCCATGGCTTGATACACCCTGATTTGGCGTGGAGTGGACGAGAGTAAATCTTCGCCGCGCAACACGTGAGTGACCTTCATCATCACATCATCAACCGCCACAGCCAAGGTATATAGCGGCGAACCATCGGCACGAACCAAGACAAAATCAGGAACGAAGTCGTGCTCAAAACTCACATCTCCACGAATCAAGTCGGTAAATGTGGTCGATCCTTCAGGCATCCGCATCCGAACAACCGGTTTGCGGCCTTCTGCTTCATAAACAGCAATAGCTTCTGCGGATAAATTGCGACATTTACCGTCATAGCCCGGAGCGACATTTGCAGAGCGTTGAGCTTCTCGAACCGCTTCTAGTTCGGCTGCGGAGCAATAGCAATGGTATGCATCTCCTTGAGCTAAAAACTTCGTAGCCCACTCTGCATAAATTTCTAACCTTTGCGATTGTAAATAAGGACCATAGGGGCCACCAACTTCTGGACCTTCATCCCACTGCAAACCTAGCCAGCGCAACGTGTCTATTGCCGCCGCAATGTATTCATCCGTAACCCGTTCGCGATCGGTATCTTCGATACGAAAGATAAATTTTCCGCCGGTATGTCGCGCATAAGCCCAATCGAACAAAGCAGTCCGGATATTTCCCACATGAAGATCACCCGTCGGAGAAGGTGCAAAACGAACCCGAACTTCTCGCTGAG
>TBL_comb47_HYPODRAFT_10005203_pt1 | contig 14591 bp, 15 predicted proteins | sample TroBogypolimnion_40_FD_10682 | JGI IMG/M metagenome (IMG submission 10682)
TGAAATGATTTGTAAGTTGCTTGGGCTAGCCCAACGCCAGCAGTGATGGTGCTGATCTCTGGCATGGGCAACTCCTAACGAATGAAGCTAACCGGCCCCGCCTGCACCGAGGCGACGAACGAAACTGGGCCGCATCCCCGTGCTGAAGGCCCGTATGAACGCTGACCTGCACATGGCCGACGATCTGAAGAATAGCGGCAAGGGCAGAGGATAATCAAAAGTTCATCGATACGGAGAACAGGAACAACCCTTGAACGTACTTGGACAGCATGGAGCCAAGGCGGCAGTAGTCTTGTGATCGGTACCGGTTTGAGCGGATGGACTGCGACTGCCTCCCAGATGGGGACAGCCCAAGGTCTAGCCCAGGTTATCGATGCCAAGAACTACACGTTCGACCTGACAGTCGATTACTCCTACAGCAAGAATTACCTCTACGATCTCCAGGTGCCTACGCCACGTGGTTGGGGTCTTGGAGGGAATATTGGAATCCTATGGATTTTGGATGATTGGCGAGCTGAGGCAGCTGCCATGGATGTTGGGAACCGGACATATTGGTCCAAGCTTCCAATAACCATAGCTTCGGCCAAGGCTAATCGGTCTCATGTCGACTCAAACGGTTATACGGTTTTCGATCCGACCATAGAGGGATTTGAGGGTGTGGAATCCCAGATTCAAAAATTCCCCGTTCGGTGGTCTGGAATCCTGAGAAGGGACTGGGATGCCTATGAATTGGCCGTTCAAATGGAACGAATGACCAACCTCGATTTCCTGTCCCTGGAGGGAAGTCGACGCAACCTAGACGGGTCAAGAGTGAGCCTTGGCTATGAGGAGAGGACTCGAACTTGGCGGATGGGATATCAGGGGAAGTGGGTTTTTGGGTCTCTAGGAGGTGGCTCATTCTCCACTCAACGGACCCAGTCTATGACTTTCCAGGCTGGAATTCGTATACCCATCCAGCTTCGGCCCAAATGAGCTGCTAGCTTGCGAAGGCTCTCGGCGAGAGCTCTTGGGCTTAGGTGGCCGTGGTACTTCTTGACCATGGTGGTATCCGTGTGACTGAGTAGGGAGGCGACGTAGACCAGCGCCAAAGCTTACTCTGCCGGTTTGGCCAATTGAGCCTGTATTGCCCTCTTCCCTAGCTTCCTGGCGGCCGCAATGGAGGCTAGTTGGCTTTGCCGTGGCCGGGACTTCTCGGCCTCCCAGTTGTAGATGGTCTGGGCCGAGACACCGATCAGAGCCCCCATATCCCCGGCAGACAATCCTAGCTTTTGCCGCTGGGCTGCTAGTCGCTTGGCACTGAACCTGAACTTGGTGGAGGACCCACCCTCCCCGTCTACAGATGCCTTCTTGGGCACACTCTTCTCCAACCTGGCCACCTGCTTCTCCAGAACGGTCACCTGTCGTTTTAGAGCCGCGATATCGGACCGGTACTGCGCCGAAGACTTCTTGAGGCCCTCTGTTTCTTTTCGAACTTCCTTCTTGGCTAGGCGGCCGATTTCATCCTTCATTACTAAGGCGATGTTTGGCATAATGGTTCCCCCTTACGAAAAATCTGAATACAAGAATAGCCAAAGCCTAAGAATGAACGAAATGCTTTGATCACACCACCCCGAGAAAAGCCTGCGCCAACACCAGGGTGCTGAGAAGACCCGTACCAAGAAGCACCCATTAGGTTCGCCTCGGTTAACTTAGAGGCCACCACCTTGCGGAGGCAGGATTCAACCTCGGACGCGCCGATGAAGGAGAGGCGGTCCCCGAGGCCTTCCGGAAACATACGTTGCTTTCGCCAGGAACCTGAATGGATGAAATTATTGGATGAAAGAGGTGTGATTGGTTTCTGAACTTTAGTTGCAGGCAGATAGTTTATGGCACGTAGATCTCGGTTACCACATCCCCTAGATATCCAAAAGTAATCATGACGGCGCCATTGTTCAATAGTGTGGCCGTATGGGAAGCGCGCCTACATGCCAAACTTCCCGTTGGAGTCCAGGTCCCCGCAATTGCGTTGAATACTTCAGCGCTTGCTAAATACCCTGACCCGGGAACCCCGTACCCTCCTGCCACTATTACGTTCCCGTTTGGAAGCAATGTCGCGGTGTGAGTACTGCGAGCTGTTCCCAGACTGCCAGTGGATGACCAGGTCCCTGTCCCTGGGGTGAATAACTCTGCGCTTGAAAATACACCACCTGCATTTGTCCCACCCCCGACCACAAGAACAGTACCGTTGGGCATAAGAGTTGCCGTGTGGGAGTACCTCGCTGTTCCAAGGGAACCAGCAGGGGTCCAAATGCCCGTCGCTGGGTTGTATATTTCTGCGCTGCCGATCACGGTACTTGATGCCCCGAAACCTCCTACCACCAATACGGTCCCATCTGGAAGTAGAGTGGCCGTATGCAAGTACCGGGCGGTTGCCATACTTCCCGTTGGAGCCCATGTCGCGGTAGTGGGATCGTAAATCTCTGCGCTATTCAGCGCACCTAAAGCCCCACTGCCCCCCGTAACTAGCACGGTTCCATTTTGAAGAAGCGTGGCTGTGTGGGAGGTACGCGCTGAGATTAGGTTGCCCCTAGGAACCCATGTTCCCGTGGTTGGGTTGAATACATCCGTACTACCCGTTGCTCCGTCTCCTCCCGTCACCATTACGGTGCCATCCAGAAGAAGAGTCGCCGTGTGACTTGATCGCGGGGTAATCATATTGCCAGTGGGGGCCCAGGTCCCGGTCACTGCGTCAGAAATTGCTGCGGTAGACAGGTTCTGCGAGGTGGGCCCGACACCTCCTGCCACTAGAACAGTTCCGTTTGGAAACAGAGTGGCGGTGTGTGCGTAACGCAACGTACCTAGCCCTGAAGGAATTGTCCATGATCCAGTCGTGGGATTGTATACCACTGGGCTTGAAAGAGAACCCGTTCCACCATTTCCTCCCTGCACTAGCACCGTCCCGTCGGGAAGGAGATTGGCTGTATGGTAAGTGCGCGACATACCCATATAGCCAGCAGTGGTCCAGGTTCCAGATGAGGGGTCAAAAACCTCACATTCTCCAATAGAAGAAAGTGAACCAACTGCCACCAGTACTTTACCGTCCGAAAGCAGTGTCGCTGTGTGACCGCTGTATGGCTGTTGTAAGCTTCCCGTGGTGGTCCAGGTTCCGACTGAGGGATTATAGATTTCAGTGCTTGAAAGCGTGATTAGTTGGTTTGTTGGCGAGAAGCCATTACCACCAACTACCAATACGGTCCCATTTGCAAGCAAGGTGGCGGTGTGCCAAGCGCGATTCGTCGTCATGGAACCCGTCGGAGCCCAGGTGCCGGCCGATGGTGTGTATATTTCCGCACTGGAGATTGCGAGAGAGGATAGATAGTCTGAACCAAGTGAGCCGCCAGTCACCAGCACGGTCCCATTAGGGAGCAAGGTTGCAGTCATTGGGTAACGGGGCATGCTCATCGGAGCTGTTGGACTCCAAGTCCTCGTTACTGGGTCATAGATCTCTGCGCTGGCCAGGTCACCTAACACTCCGATCCCCCCCACCACAAGCACCCTCCCGTCTGGAAGCAAAGTGGCCTTGTGGTAGGCCCGAGCCGGTCCAAAACTGCCCGTGGGAGCCCAAGTCCCAGTGGTTGGGGTGTAGATCTCGGCGCTTGTCAAATAATCGCTACTGGTGTCCATGCCACCAACAACCAGGACGGTTCCATCTTGAAGCAGGGTGGCCGTGTGGGCCGAACGCGGCGTGCCCATGCTGGTGATAGATGCCCAGGTTCCTGTGACGGGATCGTAGAGTTCTGCGTTAGCCAAAGGTCCAGATGGACTATTGCCACCCGCCACAAGAACGCGTCCACTGGGAAGTAATGTAGCAGTAGCATTTGAGCTGACTAGAGACGGCCCACCGTTCTCTACAAGCCAAGTTCCAGTTTGAACATTAACGGTTCTGGCTGCTGTAACATCATCCCATGACTGATTCTGGACATTGGCTTGAACTTGGAATGTACCTGGCGAGTTTCCGGCAGAGAATCCCAAAATCCCAGTCCCCTGGCCGGCGGTAATGGTGCCTGAACTGGTGCCAGATGGTGTGGTCCATAGATAGGTCATACCTAATTGGACGGGCACACTAGCCTTCATCCAAGCGTCACCTGGATGGGCTGATACAGGCAGGAACAATTCGGCGTTGGGTGCAGCCACCACCGTGATACTGAGGCTTACCGTGGTACTACCACCAATGTTCGAGGCCGTTACTGTATAGCTAGCCATTGCGGCGAGAGCGCTGGGTGTACCGGTGATGACGCCAGTGCTGGTGTTGAGGCTAAGACCCGTCGGGAGAGCCGGGCTGACACTATATGAAGTGACAGCCCCTCCCCCATGGCTCGGGGTGTTCGTAGCGATTGCCAAGCCATTGGTGTAGACGGCGCTGGTGTTGGAATAGTCAAGACCACTCGGCGGAGACATGTTCACAGTGATTGTGCTAGTTGCGGTGTTGTTCAGCGAGTCGATGACCTTGACCACATCGGTCACACTGCCAGTGGCACCAGCAGTGTAAATACCTGTCCCGGCCCCGATGGAGCCGCCAGAGTTGTTCGTGATAAAGGACCAAGCGAAGCCGGTGCCACTACCGCCAGAGGCTGTAAATGCCTGGGTTCCGCCTGTTATTAGCGTCACGGATGTCGGGGCAATGCTGACACCTGAACTGACAGCNATGGTCACAGTTGCGGTGTTGTTCAGNGAGTCGATGACCTTGACAACGTCNGTCACGCTGCCCGTCACACCAGCGGTATAGACTCCAGTCCCAGCCCCAATGGAGCCGCCAGAGGCGTTGGTGATAAAGGACCAGACAAAGCCAGTGCCACTACCACCCGAAGCGATGAGTGTCTGGGACTGGTGCGGGACTAAGGTAGGTGCAGCTGGAGAAATGCTGACTCCAACACCAACAGTGATGGTCGCGCTTGCGGTGTTGTTCAGCGAGTCGATGACCTTGACCACATCGGTCACACTGCCAGTGGCACCAGCGGTATAGACTCCAGTCCCAGCCCCAATGGAGCCGCCAGAGTTGTTCGTGATAAAGGACCAAGCGAAGCCGGTGCCACTACCACCCGAAGCGATGAGTGTCTGGGACTGGTGCGGGACTAAGGTAGGTGCAGCTGGAGAAATGCTGACACCTGAACTGACAGCGATGGTCACAGTTGCGGTGTTGTTCAGCGAGTCGATGACCTTGACAACGTCGGTCACGCTGCCCGTCACACCAGCGGTATAGACTCCAGTCCCAGCCCCAATGGAGCCGCCAGAGTTGTTCGTGATAAAAGACCAAGCGAAGCCGGTGCTACTACCACCCGAAGCGATGAGTGTTTGGGACTGGCGCGGGACTAAGGTAGGTGCAGCTGGAGAAATGCTGACACCTGAACTGACAGCGATGGTCACAGTTGCGGTGTTGTTCAGCGAGTCGATGACCTTGACAACGTCGGTCACGCTGCCCGTCACACCAGCGGTATAGACTCCAGTCCCAGCCCCAATGGAGCCGCCAGAGGCGTTGGTGATAAAGGACCAGACAAAGCCAGTGCCACTACCACCCGAAGCGATGAGTGTTTGGGACTGGCGCGGGGGTAGGGTTGGACTTGCTGGAGAGATGCTGATACCGGGACTAACGCCGAAGGTCGCGTTGGCGGTGTTGTTCAGTGAGTCAGTGACCTGGATTACATCAGAGACGCCTCCTGTGGCACCTGCAGTGTAGATACCCGTCGCAGCGCCAATCGATCCGCCAGAGTTGTTCGTGACGAAAGACCAAACGAAGCCGGTGCCGCTACCGCCTAAGGCTGTGAGGGTCTGGGATTGACGCGGGGCAATGTAGCCTGTCCCGAAAATACTGACTCCAACACCAACAGTGATGGTCGCGCTGGCTGTGTTATTCAGAGAGTCGGTGACCTTGATTAAATCAGACACCGCTCCTGTGGAACCTGCGGTGTAGATACCCGTCCCAGCGCCAATAGATCCGCCCGAATTATTTGTGGTGAACGACCATGAGAAGCCGGTTCCACTACCGCCCGAGGCAGTGAATGTCTGGGACTGGCGCGGGGCTAGGGTTGGTGAAGCCGGAGAAATTCTGATGATGTCATTGACCGTTATGCTGAGGCTGGCCGTTGTGCTGCCACCGCTGTTTGAGGCAGTGACGATGTAACTGGCCGTGGCGGCGACGGTGGTGGGCGTACCAGCGATGACACCGGTGGTGGTGCTGAGGTTCAAACCAGCGGGAAGGCTCGGGTTGACACCGTAGGAGGTCACCGCACCGCCTCCGTTGCTCGGGCTGTTCGGAGTGATCACGGTGCCTTTGGTGTAGGTGGCGCTGGAGTAGGTGTAGGTCAAGCCCGTAGGTGGTGCTGGTGGCGTAGGCGTACTGCCACCACCACCACCTCCACCACCACATGCGAAAGTGAGAGCCAAGGCTCCGAAGACGACCGTTTGCAAAATCCTGGCAAGGATGCGCATGTGTGGCCTCTTTTTGATCAGCTAGCAGAGGTGATGGTTAACTATGGATAGTCTACTCGCATCATCATTCTGATTGGTTATCCGCATTGTTCGCTGTGTGCCACGATGGAAACCTGAAGGGCGGCGGCCCTTGTTGATTGCCGAAGATTACGCCAGGAGGAGGAGGCCGCTATGCGGCCTCCTCCGGCTTTTCAACCGCATTGCGCCTCAGAATGAAGTCAGCGGCCTTCTGCGCCCGCGCTGCGGCAGTCACGAAGGCTTGGGGCTCGGCCTTCAGCTTCTCCAACCATCCTTGAATGTAGGCCGCCTGGTTCGTCCGAACCGCCTGATCCACCCCGGCCTCAGCGCAGAGGAAAGCCGCGCAAAGCTCAGCCACGAGCTCTTCAAGGGAGTAGTCTCGCGCCCAGAAGTATGACCCGGACATGATCTCCTTCCGATTCAGCCGGGAGGTATGGCCAGTGGCATGACCCGCTTCGTGGAACAGGGTCTCATAGAACCCCTCGGCGGTGGGAAAGGCAGACCGGATCGGCATCCGGATCTGATCGAAGCCTGGGATGTAGCAGGCGCGGTCTCCGCCGTAGCGTAATTCAGGGCGGGAGGGCATTGCCTCCCAGACGGCCTCGGCGTCGGCCACAGGATCGAATTCGACTGGCGCGGTGAGGGCCTCAGGCTTATCCAGGTTCAATTCGTCGCACTGCTCGACATTGAACACGGTGTAGTAGCGAGCGAAGGGGATCTTCCGCCCCACCGCGTCAGCATCCGTGGCGTTTTCCTCGGTCACTTCCAGCATCTTCCAGAAGAGCACCGGGAACCCCTTCTCGCCCCTCCGGACGCAGCCCCCAAGCGCCACGGCCTGCTTGAAGGTCAGATAGACGGGGTTCGTGTAGGGCAGCATCCCCAGCAGGAACCAGTTGGCACCGCGATAGAGGTTCCCGGCCACATTCCGGGGGCGGGTACTTCCTGTGGCCCGAAGGGCGTTCCAGGGACGCCGCCAAGGGATCTTCCCAGAGGAAAGAAGTTCAGTGATGCGGTCAGTGATGACTTCGTAAGCCTTGCTCATGGCGATCTCCAGAGAGGGCCCAGGCCCGCCAGGGCGGGCCTGGGAGGTGGTGGAGCCTCAGTTGGCGGCCTTCTTGGCGAGGAGGTGGAAGTCGACCGCCACCAGCTCGACCGTGCTGCGCAGCACCCCGTTGCTGTCGGTATAGGTTCTAGTGCGCTTTTCACCCTGGACCAGGATGTAGGCGCCCTTGGCGAGGAGCTTCTCGGCGCGATCCGCCAGGCTGCCCCAGGCGACGACCGGTGTCCACTCGGTTCCAGTGGTCTTGGAACCATCGGCGGCCTTGAGGCTGCGCGAGGTGGCGACGGAGAAGGAGGCCTTCTTGCGGTTGGTGGAGGTGGTGAGGAACTTGGGATCGTTTCCCAGGTTGCCGGTGAGGATGAGGGTCTTTAAGGACATGTGTGCTCCTTGAGGTCTGCCGCCCGTGCGGCTCGCCCCAAGCCAGCGATGAAGCTCCCTAGACCAAAGGAGGCTTTCTGCGGGAGACCTGTGCAGGCACAAACAGGAGGGACCCACTGACCCATAGGGCTGCCAAGCAGAAGCAGAGACCTTGCAGATGACGGGCGCGAAGGAAGCGCAGCCAGGGCCGCCAGGGGTCAAGCAGACCTGGAGCCCCTGCCCCTACCCTCCCCAAGGCAACCAGTTAAGAGCCCTGCCCTCACCACCTATTCCGGGGGCTTGTCTTTCGTTTTATTTTCGCCATGATGGAGGGCCCAGGAGGTGCCCATGGAAGTCCAAGTCCATACCACTCCAGAGAGTCGCCAGGCTCTGAAGAACTACCTCCGTAACCGGCGCCTGACGACCTCGCTCCACCAGACCATCACGACCCAGACACTAAACGACCTTGAGGAGGCCCTGCAACTTCTGAGGGGGGTCCAGCACCCCTCCGAGGCCTGGGTGGACCAAGTCGAGGCTTTCCTGGACCAATTGATTCCCAGGCCCTCCCCTAGGAACGCGACAGCCCTGCCGGGTCTTCTGGATGGCGGCTGATGAGCTATGAAGGCCATTTCTATGAGATTCGTTATCGCCTTCGAGGCCAGCTCGCTCATCATCGCTGGAATCTGGGGAAGCCCTGGACTCCGAACCAAGAGGATGCCTGGAACCTACTCAATGAGATCGATCAACTCATCAAAATCCTAGAACAACTAGCACGGTCGCTCCCGCCCGAGAATGATTCAGAGCTGGCCCAACAGGTCCGCCACAAGCTGATGATGCACCAGCCCGCATGGAAGGAGTCATTTCAGAACCACAATGCCTCTAGGTGGTAGGTCGTGGAGTCTAACCACACCCATATCGCCATTCGTATGCTCTGAAATCCGACATGAATGAAAATTTCGAGATATCGCCCGATCTTTCAAGGCAGCGCCTCAAACCGTGATTTTTCGAATCGAATGTACGCCCGTCGTCACTCCATTTGGGGTCAGGTAGCGAGGCAGGACATCTTCATCCATCTTGATAGAAGCATGGGCGAGGTCTTGAAGGTGCAGCACGAATCCAGCAAGCGAATTCGATCGCCATTCTTCGAAGATCCACCCGGTTCGCTCCTCCTCTGGCAGAGGGGTATTCCATCGGAACATTGAAGAATCCAGGCAATTAAAAAAGATGCCGACATTATTGACAGCTACAAAATCGGCTTGCAGGATGGGTGGTGTCTGACGTGTTCGATAGAATTCAACAATCTCTCTGCCCGTATCTATAGGGTCTGATTTACATCGCATTGCAAAAACAGCAAACGGGACGCGCTTGGAGCGTTCGACCACCCATGGGATTCGCATTATGGTGGGGGTATTAGCTCTAAGAAGGTGTTTTACCGACAGTCCTTGCACGAGACCACGAACCAGCTCGGCACTAGATTGAATATCAGGTTTGACTTCAATCGCAGCATCGATACCTTCTGCCAGAAGTAGGCTGAATTTTTCTCGAGAATCAACAGTGTAGGGGTGATTGGGATTGCAGATGACGCAGTCTATGGAGTCCGATACTGAACCAAAGGAATCCCGAATCTTACCCTTGGTGACACGATGCGGGAATGGAAAGTAGCGTCTAACAAAGTCTTGAAGCGCGTTTTCGCGAAAATCTGCGACCTCTTGTGAGGTACCCTTCCCTTCGATCGATGCCTTTCGGAATCTAGACTCTAGCTCGATGGCATCTTCCCTAAGCAGCGCGTAGACCTCGTCCATAATTGGCGTCCTTAGGATAATGAGGCATCCAGTAAACGCTACTCCACACCGCTTCACGGGGCAATGTCAGAGGCTTGTTACCGGCCTTTCGGCCAAGGCCTTCCCTTCTCTGTCTAATGGGCCGCACCTCTTCATGGGGCCCAGTGGATTGACATAGCCTAAAATGGGTCAGGTCCCGCACCCTACGCTAAATCTCATGGGTTTGACGGTCAGGAATTGAGGCCCAGATGTTTGTGTGCAGGCAAGGGCCAGAGGCCAAGATCACGAAGGGCCCAGCAAACGCCACCACGGCAATTCAATTCCTCAGCCCCCTCCTGCCACGGGTGGCCATTCATCTTGGCGGCCTCCACGAAGGCTGCCAGTAGCGGCGTTCTTAGACGACGCTGGCAAGCCTGGAACTTGAAGTAGCCTCCCCCGTCAACCTTGGCCAGAGCACCGAAAATCTCCGATGAACTGTGCCAACCCAGGCCCAGCCTCCAGAGCCGAGACCTGGTCGGGAAGGCCTGCTCGGGGAGGGTTCTACCGCCCTCGACGTCGTCCAGGCACCTCAAAGCTGCCTCAAAAACGTGCCCAGCCTGAAGGCAGACAGATTCGTCTCTCTGGGCTTCCAGTGCATGGGCAGCCTTGGCCAATTCGCACACGATGAAGAAATTTGTGTCGTCCATGATGTCCTCAGTGGTTCCAAATTCGAGAAAGAGATCGCCCTAAGTAGTAGCAATTGCGGCCATACCTGTAGCCCATCCGCTCAAAGCGACGAGAGCCGGGGCGGCAGGCCCCCCATGAGATCAATCGGTCCAACAGGAATCCGAGTGATTCCAGTCGGTCTCTCTTCATGGTTGCTCGCAGTCGGTTGGCTTCCTGGACATCAGGGAAGTTCACGCCCCAGGCATTCGCGGCGCGATCCCGAAGCCTTGAGGGCCAACGGCAGATGGATTTCTGGGTTCCGTCATCAATCAGGATTCCGAAGGCCGCGTCGCCAGGCCCTTTCCAGACAATGGTCCGGAGGGCATCGCCATCGGTCTCCCCATAGTTCTGCATCCGTCCGGCAACGAGGCACTCAATTGCCCTGTCGAACTCACAATCCCTTTCGCTGAGTGGGGTGGGGCGAGGGTAATCAGCCGGGAGGTGATAGGCCATGAACATGGTGGGCTCCTATGAGATGGAAAGACCCTGGCGGAGCAGGGCAACTAGATGGGCAGGAACGTCTCTGGTGTGGGAGAGGAGTCGCTGGGAACCGTCTGGTGTCTCAGCAATCCACAGGACCCCGTCCCCAGCCGGAACTTCATGAACGATGGCGCCAGTTACCCACCACGGACTGGTCTGGGCACGCATCTCCGATTCAGCTTTGGCCACGGGCCAAAGAACCTCGTTCCGATGAACGAGGATCTCACTTCCGATCCGTGCGACGACATGTGAACAGAAAAGCATCCTGGCCTCCGTGGACAGAGGCTCGGCTCCCAAATTCGTAAAATCAAGGAGTCACACAACAATAATTTAGGAACTTGTGAATTAAGGCAATGAAAGCGGGGTCCGTGTTTAGCGGTGATTTAGGTTGCGGTTAGATTGAATTCGATTCCGCGCTCTCGACCATAGGCCTCAAGTCGATGTGCGCAGGACTGCGAAAAAATAAAGAGCGTCCAACCCATCTGTGCAAACTCTGTGGCATTCACCTCTAAAGATCCCCCGATTGGAATTTGCTTGGAGCGAGGTCGGGTGGCCGCCCCAATCCTTGTGCCACCTTCGAATAGCTGGGGAGGCCGGATCTCTTGTTCCTGGCCATCAATAATTGCTATAGCAACAAGAGCACTCCATTCGAGATCAAGAAAGCCAGAAGATTCCGCATCTTCTGAACCAACAAAACCATTCCGGTGAACAAAACAATTCCTGGCAGCATTGATCGAAAGTACTTGCCTTAGAAGGTCAGGATCGACTGTGAAATGGTAATGCTTTTCGAGGAAATCAAATTTTTGAGGCAGTGTGCGTTTATGGAATTGGCGGCTCCTCTTGACTACCATTTCATTCCAATCATTACCTAGCAACTCTCCACGCTCGGCCTGAAGAAAAGATAACTGCCAGTAAGAAAGAACCCTTTGAATTTCTTCCAGCAACCCGCTAGTGGCCTCTGCGATGTCTCGAAATCCATTTCGAAGGATCCAATATTCCCAATTCGCTCTTGCCGCATCCAACGTCCATTGATTATTTGAATCATATTGATGACGAATCGATGAATCGGGGATTACGAACGATTCAGTGGTGATTGAGTTGACAGAATTAAGACCGATGGCAACAAGATTAGTTGCAGCTTTGAGAACACCTCCCATCCGACCTGGCAATCCAGCCAAGTTGACACGAAGATCGAGGTGGGGATGTGTCATTTGAGGCGACCGAACGAAGAAAGCTATCCGGCCCAGCCGCTGCCGGTGAGGTGGTTGGAGAACAACGAAAGGGATTGCCAGGATGAAAGGACCTGGCCGCTTGCGGCTGGGTCCGAGTTGAGCGGAGAGTTAGTCGTTGTGCACACCTTCCTCGTATCGTTTTAGACGGGCATAGAATTCGTTGACTAAGCTTTGCCGGAATGGAGAAAGGGCTGGAATTGTCCAGAAAGTCATTTGACTGACATTATTCAATCGGGTTGGTGCATCTCTTACATCAGCAATTATGCTGCTTGAAACAATACAAGAAATAATACGGCCAGAGGATAAGTATTTTCGTAGATAGAAATCATGCTTATTGATGAACCGAGTATTGAATTCTTGCAAAATTTTATTTGTAGATTGATGAGTATTTCCATTTAAGAAATTCTGAGAAGGGAGAAGCTCATCGATATTGATAGCGACAACCCCGTTGTTCTTACACTTCTCGATCTGAGCCACAGCTGTTGAGAGTGTTTTTGCGAAATTTTTTTCTGAATATATTTTTTTACAGGCGAAGCTAATTGGTGAGCCATGAATAGAGATTTGTAAATCTGGTTCGGTGAACTTGGGATGTACTCCATGAGCCTTCAATGTGCTAAATAATTCGATTTCCCACAAAAAATTCTTGGCAGCGGATTGTTTTCTATCAAGCAGGCTTAAATCTCCAGAAATCAATTTGCGCAGGTGTAAATCAATATTCGGTTCTGCGTTGAGGGACAATACAGCTTTGGCAATTCTAAATATATGAAAGGCTCTTAACAGGGTCGGCATTGAAATTGAATCAACTTTGTCGAGAATCCAACTATCTGAGAGTTGATGAGCAGCCTCAATTAGCTGATTTAGGTTTGACTGCGCCGGGATGGATATTTTGTGTAAGGAATACAGCTGTTTTACTTCTTCAGCCATGGCCTTAACTGCGGCATACGTGTGTACATCGTGTTCTAGAATTTCCGAGTGAGCCCCATCTGGGAGGAGGAGTCCCGAGGCCGATTCTGTCCATATCGGCCCTGCGGTTGAACTCCTTCGCATTTGATCACTCCGGATGGAAACGCCTAACGAATGAAGCTAAGCGGCCACGCCTGCACCGAGGCGATGAGCGGAGCCGAGATAGCGAAATGTTGAGAGGGAGCGGAAGGCAATGCAGGCGGGGTCCGACTTGAGCGAAGGGTTAGGCGTCATCGAAGCAGGACCTTGGCGGTGATTGTAGTTGCGTTGTTCTCGTACGGACCATCTGCGAGTGCCTTGACTCTTGTACGAATCTCTTCTGGAGACCAAAAGAAGCAGTCCGCAGCCGCCAGATGAGCGCGCAGTGCATCACTCTGCCCTTGGTAGACCTTCCCTGCGGCCAGACCAAGCCTGATGGTGGTTTGTTCATTAATGGCCCCAGCCTTGAGCAATTGTTGCTGAAGGCAACCCAAAACAATTGAACGGTACTTCTTTGATGTGAAAAGCTTGTATCGGCCTTCTGCGGTGTCGTGTACTTTGGATAGTTCTGCAAGCTTCACGCCTGGCGAATCGAGGTATGACTTCACTTCTAGTGCGAGGACTTCATTCCGTTTGACATGGAGAGCGAGAAGATCAATCTCCGGTCGTGGAATCGATGGCTTTCCTGTATCGCGTTTCTGTTCCTTCGATAACGCAACACGGTACGACGACCGGACCCAGTATCCTTCGGATTCAAGAAGCGTATGAATGACGGCCTCGAAGTGATCCATGGGTGATCCTATGACGCCTAACGATTGAAGCTAACCGGCACCGCCTACACCCAGGCACTGAGCGGAGCCAAGGAAGCCGGGACAAGAGCGGAAGAGAATGCTGGCGGGATTCGAGGTTACCTCCAGGTCAACTTATGGATCTTTATGGCCAGTCTACTCGAACAGCCACGGCTGCATCTATCCCGCGCCGTCAGGCAGGCCGAACCTATCCTGGGTGCATGCCCCGCCAATGCCCGCACCTCAACACCAGCGCCGAGGATGGTACCCCGTCCCCGCGGCTGATCTGAGACGACTGCGCCCTGTGCTGGTGGAGGCGCCCGGCTGGTGACCGACAGAGCCTCCTCGTGTCGAGTGAGTTCCGGGGGGGGGTAGCCTCCCTGTTTGCGATTATCCACGACGCTCGACTAGACAATCATGCGTTCGACGGCTACGGACGCGGGGGATCCCAAGCCAACCTTATGCACACTGTATGGCTGTATGGAGCGCGATGGTTGGGGATCGTGCGAACCCTGTGCGAACCCGACCAGAAACGGTTCTCCATATATCAGCACTTACAAACACCCACTTACATTCGGAAACACACAAAAACAAGGCAAAGGAAAAGGCCCGAAACCTAATGGTGACGGGCCTTCTCGTGTGGAGCCAACTACAGGATTCGAACCTGCGACCTGCTGATTACGAATCAGCTGCTCTACCAACTGAGCTAAGTTGGCGCTCAGCTTTCAGTTTGCCCTGGGAGGGCGCTGGAATCAACCGAGAG
>TBL_comb47_HYPODRAFT_10005204_pt1 | contig 14589 bp, 8 predicted proteins | sample TroBogypolimnion_40_FD_10682 | JGI IMG/M metagenome (IMG submission 10682)
GTTCGATTCCCCGTGGGGGCATTTTTATAGATATACTTCTATTGTAGTAGATAAAGGATCAGGCACTCTTGAAGGGAGTCGTACATGAAGCCCATCTGCATCACATTGCGAATCAAGTATGCTCGAATCATTTATAAACTTTACTGAATTTACATGCGATATTCCTTTGACAGTTAAAATCCCATTCTTCGGCCAATCAAACACGTGAAGAAAGAGTCTGTGCTTAGGATCATTGGCACTTAAGGTTAAACGACCCCAACCAGGTACAGGTAGATTACTTTGTTTAGCACCATATATACTTACTCCATTTAATTTAAGCCAATTTCCAACTATCTCCAAACGTGAGACTGATTGCTCTGGAATTACTCCTTGTCCGGTTGGTCCAACATTTAAAAGTAGATTTCCACCCTTACTAACAATATCGATTAAATTACGAATTACTGTTTGTGGTGATTTAAATTCTTCATCACCTAAATAGTAACCCCAATGCTTGTTTAGAGTCATACAAGTTTCCCAAGGATCCAACCATCCTGATGCAGGTATTTCTTGTTCAGCTACTCGGTAATCACCAAATCTATTACCAATCCGCTGATTTACGATACACTCCGGATTTAAATTACGAATTAAAGTAAAAAGCTCCTTGCTTTGCTTTGAATTAATTTTTTCAGGTGTATCAAACCATAAAATATCAGGATGATATTGCTGCATTAGCTCCTGAACCTGTGGTTTAACTTTATTTTCGTAATAGATGCGAAACAACTTCTTTTTCTCATCAGGAAAATCCCAGGTATTGCTACGCCTCCATCCGTCAGGTTTAATATCGGTTGGACAATTGGGGTCATCCCAATCCCTACCTAAAGAGTAATAAACACCAAATTTAAGCCCTGCATGTCTGCAAGCATCTGCTAATTCTTTGATGGGATCCTTCTTCCAGGGTGTTCTTTTAACAATATTATAGTCACTTGAAGGACTATTAAACATAGCAAAGCCATCGTGATGTTTTGACGTAATAACAATATATTTCATACCCGCCTGTGATGCTATTTTTACCCATTTTTCAGCATCAAACTGAGTTGGATTAAACACATCAGCAATTTTAGCATATTCTGCTCTAGGTATTTTAAGACGAAGCATCATATGCTCTCCTAATCCGTCTCTTAATGAACCATCTGCCGAAGGATAGTGGCATCCCCACTGTGAATATAAACCCCAGTGAATAAACATACCAAATCGAGCATCACTCCACCATGCGAGTCGAGAAGCCGAATTAGCTTCAGTATCTAGTTTTATTAAATTCTGATTAGCATGACTATCACCTGTATCTATTAGTACTTTAGTAGACTCTACTGAATTCTGAGCACATATGCTGTCATTAATAAACAATAAGGCCAAAATTAATAAAAGGAGCGGGGTAATTTTCATTAGTGTAAAAGTACAGTGTTCGTCATTTAAACTAGAATCTTGTAATCTGCATTTATCTTAAACTTATAATTTATTCATATTCTTAATTAACGTGATTTTTAGCACGCAGTAGAGATTCTAAAAAATAATAATCGGCGTAATTTAAAGGTACATCCATTTCACTATTCTTTGGATGATGACCTGTTGCATGCATAAGCAGAAATCCTCCATTTAAACCAACTGATGCTAAGTAGTTCTCGGACATTAACGTAGTCAGCTGCTTCCATGCAAAATTGAGGAATATTTGCTTTTCTGTACCTGAAGAAAAATCGCTAAGCTCAAATAAAGCAGAGCACATTATAGCAGCAGCAGATGAATCTCTAAGTTCATTTGGATTATTAGGTGCATTATAATCCCAAAAAGGTACCCCATCGCTAGGCATCGTTGGATAATTGATAAAAAGTAGTGCCGTCTTTTGAGCCTGTTTTAGATAAGCAAGATTACCCGTTTCTCTATACATCATAGTATATCCATATATAGCCCAAGACTGTCCCCTTGCCCAACTAGAGTTATCGCAGCCCCTTGATGCGTTCTTTTTTGTATAACACGACCATCAACTGGATTATAATCAACTACGTGGTACGAACTTCCATTCAATCTAAAATGATTGCGTAAACTTAAGTCTGCATGTGCAGTGGCGATTAATTTATAAGTAGAAAGACCTGTTTCACGAGACGCCCACGTGAGTAATTCCAAATTCATCATATTATCAATGATAATAGGATAGGTCCAAGGCTTAGTATCCCATGACTTGATACCACCCACATTTGAATTAAACCGTGTGCTAAGAGACTTAGCTCCATTTAATAAAATGTTTTTATAGTATGGCTCGTGAGTTATCCGATATGCATTACCGCTACTGCAATAAAGCATGAAACCAATATCATGAGTTCCCTGATCAAATTGTTCTGTTTCTAATAAACGCGTATAATATTCAGCATTATTTTTAAACTGCTCATTATTTGTTAGTTCATATAAAAGCCATAATGATCCAGGAAAAAAACCACTAGTCCAATCGCTTGCTTTCACCATCATGCGCTTATTATGCTCAAACGAACGTGGTAACATCTTAGAACCATGTATTTGTTTCAACATCCAAGTATACTGTGAAGATGCTCTAACTATAGCGTCTTTTAAAATCGCTTCCTTAGGAGATTCAGTAGCTGCCTTTGCGCAATAAATAAAAAGAATAAAAAATATACATACGAATTTACTAAAAAATCTATTTAATGAATGATTCATAAGTGCAGGATAATTTACAATGATTACACTTTTAGTTTAAAACCACTTAACTTGGATTAGATTTAAACACACTTGGCAACAGCAAGTTGAACAAAACCATATTTATAAAAATTAAAGTATAAATAAAAGAGATCACACCCACTTTAAGTGCTTAAGTGAACAAACTGTATGAGTTTAATTTAAGACATTAGTCACTCAAGGGATTGATCTATTGCATTTCTTAAATCCAACTTCTTAAATCAGCCTTCAATTCAGAAATTATTCTACACAATAATTGCATAAAATACTATTCATCAATAGAATACAAATTTTTAGTAATTAAGACATAAAGGCATTTTTAATATATAAACTAAAACTTATGCTTAACGATTAAGCATTTAAGTTCATTGAGTTATCTTACCTTAGGCAGATAATTTTCATACCCAAGTTAGGTATCTAATCCCCCTCTGTTAACTACTTATTACGTCCTTTCTACTTATCAATCTATCCATGGGCTATATTAACCCATTGTACCACTATAAGTCTATTATGGCGCAAGTGTAGTGACAGAATATTACCCCTAAAATAATTACGTAAGAAAAAAAGAAAATGAAACAGCTATCGCTAATACAAATTACCTCCATGAATAAGCCTCATAAAATAACTAGTAAGTATGAGTTAAAAGCTGTTACAAAGTTGTGCACTGCAATAATAGTACTATTTTGCATATGTTTTATTTTAACAAATCTTATTAATGCACAAGTAGCTCCTACGGATAGTAATACCGTTATCCTATCTCCCTTTTCAGTAAATACTGAAAAAGATAATGGATTTGTTGCTACAAGCTCTCTGGCCGGCGGTAGATTAGCATCTGATTTAAAAGATACACCAGTAGCATATTCAGTTATTACAAAAGAGTTTCTTGATGCATTTAATATAACAGATTTAACGCAAGCTGCAGATTGGGCTCCAAACATGACAAGCAATCCTGGTAATAACACTGACCAGGGTTATGGTTTTTCACCTGCGATTAATATAACAATGCGCGGATCTGCCCCGAGTGAATCTAATTATCCAATGAGGGATTTCTTTCCTTATAACTCAAATACCGACGCGTATGCACTGGATCGTTTCGACTTTGCTCGTGGACCCAACTCAGTTCTGTTTGGCGCTGCTCAATTCGGTGGTACTCCTAGTGCAATAACAAAACAAGCACTAGTAACAAAAAATATAAACCAAGCTACATTTCAGTATGGTTCATGGAATAAAATGCGCGTTACATTTGATATCAATCGTCCAATTAACGCAAAAGCTGCTATCCGCCTAGATACCGTGTTAGATTATGGCAATACATTCCGTCAAAATGAGTGGCGGCACAAAAAAGGCATGTTCCTTGCAGGAACTTATAACTTAACTTCTAAATCGAGTATTAGAGTAGATGGCGAATACATAGGAACTTCAGCTAAAATATTCCCCACATCTTTGTTAGATCAAGTCTCTGCTTGGGACGGAAAAACAACAATGTCAGGAGCAGTTTTACCTGCAAATTCCCCTTCCGCTGCAATCCTAGCACAGGAAGGTATTTCATATGGTACAAGTAATGCCAATCCTTCAATATCACCTCTTTGGGTTTACGATCCAAGTGGATTTGGAACATCTAACGTATTAAATTTCGCAAACTTTTTTAGAACGAAAGGTGCAGCAGGTAGTAGTACAGCTGCGAATTCTAATTTTATTGGTGGAAATCGTATAGCCAGTGGATCAGTTAGCTATGCTAATCAACCTATGCTATACGGTTATGATGTTCCAAATGGTCGGTATGATACTGATCTTAGCGGTTCATCATACTTTAACGTACCAACACAAAAAGTTACTAATTTCTGGACAAATAATAAACCCACTCAGTCACAATTAGCACGAGACATAGCATTAACTTATACCCATCAAGTTGGTGATAGCTTATTCTTCGAAATTGCGGGCGATACAAATAAGACATCTGTAGAAGGTAACAATGCCGTAAATCGTGGATTGAATACCGAATATATCGATATCAATTCCGCCTTACCTAATGGTTCGAAGAATCCAGAATATTTACACCCTTATACTGAATTCTGGACTTATAAAAATCTACGTTGGTACGAACTTAGATCTTTGCGCGCTCAAGCTGCATATTTAAAAGATATCAATTTTGGAAAATTACAATTTAGCTTAATCGGTGGAGCTAACTATCAACGACAGGAAAAAAGAAGCTATTTGTATTTGCTTCCTCTTCAAGCTATTGGCCCAGACGCACGATATTGGGATTCCGGACAAACAAGTACTGCATTATGGAATCGCTTGTACTTAGACCAAGGAGGACGTGATTACTACAATACAAATCTCGGACCGATGACCCTTCAAAATCAGGACGGTACATCCGTAACTGCAACACCTCAATGGGTAGTTGATGCTACACGTAAAGATAATACTGCAAGTAACATAACAGAATTTAAATTTATACAAACAGCTACTAATTTAAATTTATTTAATGATAAATTAATTATGATCGGTGCACTACGTAGAGACTTAACCCATCTACAAACACGTAACACTTTAAACCCAGGTGACTACCCAACTGGTTGGGATGGCAGTCAAGTAATCTTCAAACCAGATGCACCAGCTAACTGGTCTACATTAACTTACATACCTAAATCTACTGCAGGTATAGCTACTGGACCTGCTCAACCTGCTGACACACGTCCAAGATTATCAGTAGCAGCTACAAGTAGTACTGCATCAAGTAGCATTTTAGCACAACCACAGTACATTAATGATAAATTTCGAGATGACTACAACCCTCCTGCTTTAGATGTAGCATCAAACACATATTCAACTGGAGCAACCTATAATGTTTTAAAATGGCTAGGAATATACGGAAATGCTTCTACAACATTTAATCCTAATCTGCTTGTTCAGAGAATTAATACTACTCTTTTACCACCTACAGCTGCTCACGGAACCGACTTCGGTATTCGATTAAACACTCTTGATAGACGTTTATCTGTAAGTTTAGGTGCTTATAACTCGTATCAAAAAAATTCTCCAGTTTCACCACCTAGTGGTGTTATCGGTAACTATAATACTATCTATAGTACAGCACCTGTAGGTGATCTAAATCCAGGAGATGGTAATATACGTGGAGTTGGACTTCTTCCGACAGTCGTACGTGATACACAGACCCAGCAATCACACGGCCTTGAACTTGAAATCACGGCTAATTTAACTCGTTCGTGGCGATTATTAATGAATGGATCATATAGTAGATCTTGGCAGTCAGATTCATTTCCAGACACCAGAGCTTATATCCTAGCCCAAGATTCAGTTGCCCGACAAATTTTAACTGATGCTGGAGTACTTATTAGTTCGACAAATGTTGCTTCAATTAATCCATCAGTTAACACACCCACACAGATTAACCAATCTCAAGTTACTAATGCTGTTAACGCATGGAACAGTATACAAACAAGTGTAATACCAAATATGGTTTTAGGAAGACAGAAACTAGCAGGTTCTATGGAGCAAATAGTAAATATTGGAACAGACTACACTTTCAGAACAGGAGCACTTAAAGGTTTAGTTATTGGCATTGGCGCTCACTACAGAGGAAGAAACGTAGTCGGATATCGCGGTTCAGACACAATCGTAAATCCTTCAAATCCAGCTACTACAATACATGATCCAACCGTCGATGCATACACGACTGTTTTCGCAAAATCGTATATCACAGGAGATGGTAGATTAGGATATTCATGGAAATTACAATCTGGTCATATCTTATCTCTCAATCTTAACGTACAAAATCTATTTAATAATACTACACCAAGCTACTTTTTAGACGTACCAGGAGCTCAACTATCAAACACAGTGCTTAGACCACGTGGTGGTGATGTAACCAATATAGCACTTGAAACAGTTCCTGCTGGTTATGCACTCCGAACACCAATCAACTACACATTAGGTTTAAGTATAAACCTTTAATCCTAAAAAAAAGACCCTAATTTCGATTAGGGTCTTTTTTTAGATATTAAATTAAAACTTATTTGTGATTAGTGCTTAGCATTTAGCTTGGGTAAACTTTTACCAAAGTACCACTCCCCTTCAGCTAACATCACAACTTTAGGTCGAATAGGCACCCCAACATCGTTATGTAAGAGTTGAGTTATAATTAAATCTACAGCGTTGATACCAACAGCATTAAAATCTTGTATAATACCAGCTACATCCATTCCGCTATAAACATCTAACGATGCATGCGGATATGAACGAAGCAAACCTGCAAGATCCTTGCGATTCAATAGAACCTCAACTGAAGGAATGATAAGACAATCTGGAACCATCTTAATTAACCATTTCTTTAGACCACTAATATGCATACTTTCATCAACTTGGCATACAAGTTTTAGCCCTTCACGTGAATCTGGATAGTTTGCCAAAAATGTTGATTCCTGGATTTTAAGTGACTGTTCATTTTGATTTTTTAAAATAATTAATGCTGGTCTCTTATATCCCGCATTGAAAACGTTCTGTAAAGTTCTGCGCATTCCACTATATTGATAATGCCCCACTCGATTGAATTCCGGTTCCCAAGGGGTATGGCCTATAATAACCGTAGTAAATCTCTTCCATTCAAAAGATAGTTTTACCGTGGCACTCGTCTTTGATGGTGAAAATACAATACCTGTAATACCCCGAGCTAAAAGAATTTTCTGTAGTCTTTGAACAGACATCCCCTCTTGTTTTAAGAAAAATTGTTCAACATTAAGTCCTAAACCATAAGCTCTTTTAATAAAACTCTCTATTAATTTAGTAAAAAAATAATTTTTGGATAACGATTCGGGTGTATCTTCAAGCCAAATAAAGCCTATGGTAATCCAATTCTTTTTAGAATACTTAGAAAAACGAACTAGTGACATTACCGATCTAATCAAAGGATTTGTACGATAACCTATACTTTTAGCTGAAGCTTTTACTTTTTTTATAGTCGTCTTAGAAATACGCGGATGCCCTCTTAAAGCCATCGACACAGCTGCAACACTTATGCCACATTCAAAAGCAATTTGTTTAAGTGAAGGAGTATTTTGATTAGAAGGCATATTAGGTAGTAACTAATTCAAAAAACACATATACGAACTTACCGGTTATAATATCTTATTATTTAGTATCGGATAAAAGTCTTTTTAAAGCCTAAGTAATAATAGTGTTAATACAATGAAAACCATTAAAAGTATATTATGCATTCTGATAATAATTTTAAAATTACAAGAATTAAGAGGATCTGTACTAAATAACACTTACGATGTCTGCGTATATGCTGCAAACGCAAGTGGTGTCATGGCTGCCGTTGCAGCTGCTCGTGAAGGCGCTAGTGTAGTTATAATAGAACCAAGTCGATGGCTAGGTGGAATGACTGGTAGCGGACTAGTTAATGTCGATTGGGGTCGACAAGAAACTGTTGGTGGATCTGCAAGACTAATATTAAAACACAATTACAACGATCCTCAATATCAAGACTGTTACGCTGAACTTATTAAAAAATATTCTATAGTAGTTATATTTAACCATAGAATAATTAACGTTAATCGTGATAAAATAAAGATTAGTTCGATAGATCTAGATTATGCACCATTTGACGAATTAGGTTGCCCACCAGCCTTTGCAACAAAGCAAAAAGATTTAAATATTCATGCAGCTGTATTTATCGATTGTTCGTATGAGGGTGATATCATGGCCAAAGCAGGGGTTAGTTATACTTATGGAAGAGAATCCCGTTTTGCCTATAACGAATCGCTTGCTGGCAGTGAAGCACCGATGAGCATATACAAAATTGATCCGTATAAAATACCAGGTGATTCAAAAAGTGGTCTTATTGCTCTTTTACAGAATCAAGATAACACAAAAGAAGGTGATGCTGACAAACTTACGATGGGATACGGCTTCAGATGGAAATACTCTTATTCAAGTGATCAATTACCTATAACACCAACCAAGGACTACGATCCTGCTCAATTTGAATTATTCAGACGGGCTTTTAAAGATCATGTTGATATATTTACCGGCAGGAGAATGCGCGGTAAATTAGGGGCATGGGAGCCATCGAATGGATATATATACTCACTAGTCGTAGGCAATTTAGCACGGGCTTTATTCGCCCCTACCAATTATGGAAGCAATTCTAATTATCCTGATGGCGATTATGTAACGCGCGCTAAAATCTGGAAGGATCAACAAAATTACATTCGAAACCTTACCTATTTCTTAAGAACTGATCCTAGCGTACCAGAGAAACAGCGAAAGATTGCAGAACGCGTAGGATTACAAAAGGGAATGTTTGATGATACATCAGGCTACCCTCATCAACTTTATGTTAGAGAATCAAGACGAATGATTTCTTCTTATATCCTAACACAACACGACCTAGAAGGAGAGACGGATCCAAACGATTCGATTGGCTTAGCATCCTATGGATTTGATGAATGGCCCTATGCAACAGTTGCTATAGGTAATAAAGTAGCACTTATGGGCGGATACTGTTCAGAAGTATATTTAGATGAAAAGCACAGAGGTATTTATAAAATCCCTTACCGATGTATAACACCTAAAAGCAACCAATGCACTAACCTACTCATACCCGTTTGCGTATCATCAAGCCATATAGCCATGAGCTCAATACGCATGGAGCCAGTTTGGATGATTCTTGGTGAATCAGCAGGTGTTGCAGCTTCTATAGCCTTGAAGGAAAAAATAGATGTTCAAGAAGTAAGCTATGTAAAACTTAAGCAAAAACTTTCGTCTCTTTATCAAATACTAGAAAGACCTGATTTAAAAAATATTAATAAAAATTGAGATTACCCCTTCGGGGTAACCTAATATACTAAACTAAAAGAGCCGCTTTAATAGCGGCTCTTTGATAAATCTTCTGTAAAATTACATGTTACTTCAAATTCCACGTACATTCATCGGTATAGGTTTTACCTCCAATTATAGCTTCAGCATGGATAGTATTAGTACCATGCTTTAAGGTAATAGCTTTCCATACAACAGTGCTATTATCTACAGGCTTCTTACCTAAGGATGCGCCATTTACGCTCAATTCTACTTCATTTGCATTGGAGTAGATCTTAACCGTAGTAACTGGATTTGTCCTTGTTACAAACCGTGAACTGGTAACTCGAACAACAGGCTCTGAACTCCAACTTGCTTTATAATAGTAGAATGCGTCTTTGCGCGTCTTACGATCATAGCTTACAAGTCCCTTATCATTACGTCCAGGCGTGTCTCCTTCGTTACGAAAGTCAGATGCAAAATCGAACATATTCCATACAAACTTTACCCAAATATATGGACGTGCATTGAAGGCCTTCCAGGTTTGTTCGTGGTAGTAACCCTGATATTCTTCCGGATGGACCTTAGTAAAAGCATTAGCTCTAGGCGAATTCATTGGTACAGGCGGCTTCTGTGAATAATCAACATCTTCATGCTGGGTTAACGCTGCACCTGCTCCGTATTCACTCACTCCGATACACTGGGATGGATAACGAGTGTGTAAACTATCTAAGAATTTACCTGCGTCACTAGGCTCACCGTAGTACCAACCGAAGTATTTATTGAAAGCAGTTGTATCGGTATACCAGCGCTGAGGTTGACCTTGAAACGTTGCTTTAGCCATACCTGGAATGTTAAAGGTATATTTTTCTTCCGTGTGATATGAAGCATAAGTCGTTAAACGTGTAGGATCTTCTGACTTTGCTTCAGCATGTAATGCTTGAATTAAGCGTTCTGCTATCGGACCATAGACACCAATACCTTCGACAAATTGTTGATTATAATCAGAATTTTCATTTCCGCAGCCCCAGAAGCATATCGCTGGGTGATTGTAATTTTGACGTATTAACTCACGCATTTGATCGAGCGCATTATTGAAAAATTCTGCAGAAGGAAGCGCTTCATCAACAAATGGCACTTCCGACCACATAACTATACCGGTTTGATCTGCTTGGTTATACCATAACTGAGATTGTTGATAGTGAGCTACACGGATAGCAGTAGCACCGACTTCTTTAATTAAATTAAAATCTTCCATGTCATCTTCTTTAGAAATAGCCCAACCCTTATTGATACGATCCTGGTGACGGGCCACTCCATGTAGATCAAGATGCTTACCGTTTAAAATAAAACCCATATTAGGATCTACTTTAAAATATCTGAGGCCTAAAGGTTGTACGATTGAATCCGTTAATTGATTTTGTGAACTGAGTTCAACGTTAGCATGGTACAAATAAGGGTCACTACGGCCATTCCACAAATGCGGATTCAATACCGTTAGAGGAATCATGACTTTTCCTTTACCTTGCGCAACGAGTTGAGCTTCTGCATCACCTTCTGTAACGACTTTATTAGCCGCATCTAAAATTTGAATATGTACATGGGCTGAAACAGCGCTGTCTGTATGATTTGCGACCTTAATCGTAGCCTCTACTTGTGCCTTTTCATCGGTAACAAGTGCTTCTTTTAAATACACGCCAGGAGACGCATAATCCATAGTCTCTATCTGAACAGGATTTGTAATGAGAAGAGAAAGATCACGATAGATACCTCCGCAGAATGTGAAATCGGCTGAGTGCGGAATACTTTCATTGTCCTCATTATTTACGCGTACTGCTATTAAGTTAGATTCACCAAGGTGTAGGGCCTTAGAAATATCAAAACGAAAACGTGCATTACCACCAATGTGTGTACCTACGAGAATTCCGTTTACGAAAACATCTGTTCTACGATTAGCTCCATCAAATTGAATATAAACCTGCTTACCTTGCCATGCTAGATCCGCTTGGATCGATTTTCTGTACCAACCTGTACCGCGGGCATAATCGCCACGCATCATGTTTTTGGTTGGATTTTTTGTTGTAATTCCATCCTGACCGTCAAAGGCATTCCACGTGTGTGGTAAATTGAGCGTAGTCCACTGTGATACATTATAAGACACAGCTTCTGCACCAGATAAATCTCCGTAGGCATACTGCCAGCTGGAATTAAGGTTCACTTCATTTCTTACTTCTGCACGAACCAACGATAAACAAGAAATAAAGACGACAAAAAGAGCTATTTTTCGTTTCATGATGATAGTTGAAGTTAAATAAGAGATAAAAAAAGCCCCCAGGTTTCGGACCTGAGGGCTAAGATTTAAATTAACGCAATTCTTATAAAGAATAAGTTACTGAGAACTTAACGTTAATTGGAGTACCAGGAACAATTACGTTTTCACTACGTGACGAATAGATGTACTTCTTGTTGAGAAGATTATCGATCGAGACTGTGTACTTAATGTGCTTGCTGTACTCATAGTTGATTGTGGAATTAACGATAGTACGTCCAGGAATATATCCCCAGAATACTTGGTTAGGTCCATCAGTGATAGCACGCTTTGATTGATAGTTTTCACCTAAACCAACTTGTAGGCCCTTAAAGTTGCCATCTTTGAAGTTATAGAGAGCAAAGATACTTTCGGTTTGTTCAGCTGTGTTATCAACTGGAATAGAACCGTAAGCTACAGTGCCTGTACCAGGCTGTTTAAAGGTTGCGCCTTTGAAACCATCATAGGTAGCACCAAGAATTGATTTAGCACTATAGTTAGCAAAGGAACCCATAATGTATAGGTTTGAAGTTGCTTTCCAAGTCCAGTCACCGTCAAAACCACGTGAGATAACACCAGGAACAAGAACGTTAGGGTTAGCTGGATCAAGTGGGAATGAAGGTACAGTGTTGTTCTGTTGTTGAACATCAAAGTAAGAAATATCGAACGTGAAACGGTGATTGAAGAAATCATTCTTAATACCGACTTCATGTTGGAATCCTTGTTTTGGAGGATAAACGGAATTTGGAACACCGTTTAAAGTACCGATACCGTTAACAGAGAAGTTTTGGTTATAGCCTGTGAAAAGACTTACACCAGGAGCAACTTTAACAACTAGACCATATTGAATAAGGTTCTTGTTTAAGTTGTATGGAACACCAGACCACTTACCTGTGAGGTAATTCCAAGTACCACTATAAGTACAAGCACGTGATAGACCATAGCTTAAGATAACACGGTCATCAACGAGCTTAAGTGTTTCAAGAGCGTAGATACGATTTTGTAAGGATTGACCCTGTGTATATGCACTTGGAGTAGTATAGTTGATTGGTGCTGTCATCGTGACAGGAGTTTGTGGTGCATAAGGATACCACGCAGAGAAGGTTGATGCATTTACACCTGTTTTCCATGTTTCAGATGAACTTGGGCTATTGCGGTGTTCACCACCAACAAGGAAGAGTTCATTGAAGTATTTACCAGAGTAATTGTAGTTAAGGTCTGTTTGAATGTCATTATAGATGCTATGACCATCGTCAGCATTAACTGTATTACGAGGAATTGGGCCACCGGTGTATGTGCTAGGACCAGACCATGCTGGTTGACCTGCTGCTGGAGTTGTACCAACACCTGCGTTTGTCCATACGTTTGAACCTTCAGTCCAAGTAGGAGCAATAGCTTCTAAACGATCAGAACGGTAAGTAGCACGCATTGCACGAGCACTCCAAACCAAGTGATTATTGATACGTGTGTTGTATGAACCCCAAAGACGGTGTTCACCGTCATGACGCCAATTGTAAGGAGCTGGAAGATCTTGTGTGGATGTATATGGTACATCGATCATCTTGAGCGTACGTGGATCAATTGGTAAACCGTTATAGGATGGCCAGTTTGTTTCCAGCGCGTTTCATACTTAATTTCTAACTTTGTGTCAGAGTTAAACTGGTAAGCTAAAGCTAATAAACCAGTAAAGCGGTGCATATAGGTATAATCGTAGTAGCCATTGTAATACGTTTGGCTCGCGATTAAACGGTAAGATAAACGGCCATCTTTTGTGATTGGACCAGTTGTATCAATGTAAGCTTTGTTACCTTCAAATAAACCAGTTTGTAATGTGATTGAAGTGCTTGGCTTTGGGGAAGCGCCTTTAACCATCTTGTTGATAATACCACCTGGGCTACCGTCAGCAGCTAAGAAGATTGCGGATGGACCTTTAACGATTTCGAAACGTTCGAAAACAACGCTATCTAATTGAGCACCTTCACCAGGAGCAAAATTATCTTCATAGTCAGCGTCACCCGTGAAACCACGGATATTCATACGACCTGAAGTCCAGTTGAGTTGTCCATTTTGACCACCACCAACATAATTAAGCATATCGCTCATCATGGATGGATTGATCGCTTGTAAGAATGAATTATTCAGCACCTTAACGGACTGAGATAGTTCTGAAAGATCTACTGCGATACGAGTAGAACTTAGTGCTGAGGTACCTGCATAATTCGTATCTTTTTCAGATGTAATTTCGAATGCAGGCAACTTAACAACTTCACCAGACGGAGCTGTATCCGCCTGAGCTGAGGCCTGTTGGGCCTTAAGCGATAATACCATAGCTAAAGCTACGGCTAAACTAGCAAGAATATGACGTAATTTCATATTGTATTTCAAACAAGGGTTTTACTGACAGTAGGGTTAGGTAACAAACTATCTACGAGAGACAATTATGTATGTATGATATTTTCTAAAAATTAACACTTGGCATCAAGGACACACTGTCTTTACAGTAAAGTATGCCTAAGTCTACAGTTACTTTACGCAGTCTAGCTAAAGAAGCTGGGGTAAGTCCGATGACCGTATCCTTAGCTCTCAAACGAAGTAACGAAATTAGTGCCAAAACAGGCGACCGTATACGTGCTTTAGCAGAAAAGCGGGGTTACAAACCAGACCCCACGATGCGTAAATTAATGTACCACCTTAAAACGCGCACAGAAACACGTTTTAAAGCCACGATTTGCGCCCTA